>TARA_R110002051_G_scaffold89111_2_pt1 | contig 41608 bp, 47 predicted proteins | sample TARA_R110002051 | Tara Oceans TARA_R110002051 (sample SAMEA4397023) | marine metagenome | biome: Polar Biome; feature: [MES] marine water layer (ENVO:01000295) within the mesopelagic zone...; material: water (ENVO:00002006), including particulate matter (ENVO:01000060) such as...... | reverse complement strand
ATTTAATTTAATACGTCATAATAAACTTAACTTAACACTAGTTGCAAACTAGCGCTAGCGGAGCTTACTTGTCAAACCGCTACGAAGTTTGAGCGGGTTACAAGGCTTAATATTTACCACTTTCCCTGACCTATTACTTATACAAAATGTTATGCTCTGTATTTTTTTCTAATTCATATGAATAAGAGAGATAGTAGTTTCTTGCGGGCGCATTTATTTGTTGTGCTGCCAAAGCTCTTAACAACTTTATCTTAGCTTCAATGACTTTTGTTCTTTCATAGTCTGTTTGGAGCAAATAGTCGGCTAACTGCAATCCCCACTGATAATTACCTTCCTCTGTTGCTTTATTTAGTTGTGAAAACATGTTACTTGTACCTCCTGCCAATTCAATAATGTTTTTTGCTTCATGCGAAGCGGAGAGTGGTTGAAGGTTTGTAGGGTTTCCATCAAACCAACCCACATAATGCAAAAATATCGAACGTACCCCCCATGGAACCGAACCATAAAACTCCTGCAAGTTTGATTGCTTTGATAATGAATCCGCTAACTTAACACTGTCAACAGTTTGTTGAAGGGTATAACCCTTGTTCATGGCGTTTATTGTTTGGTCATAGACACTTAAAATTGCAGATGAGTAATTTTTCAAATTTTGATTAACAACCGATTTTCCTGAGAGTGGGCGTGTATGGCCCGGTACGAGGTACTCCACAGGGAAAGTACTCATCTTCTGTATTGATTCTCCCCATGATTTAACATCTCTATATTGTGAACCTCGAATGGCATAAAGGTTCGGAAATGATTTATAGTAATTATCTCCTGTGAATAATGTATTTAGACCAGAAATCCATACAAAGAGTGCATCATTTGTTTCTCCATCAGCGGCATACAGTTCGAAATCTATACCAGCAAGGGTTATGTATAAGGAGTCTTTAAATGTAGTATTCGGTTTAAGGTATCCTTCCCCTACTCTGTCTGCTGACGTTGTACCTGGTCCTACACCTCTATTAATGATATCTTTAGCCGATAAATCCCGCCCAAATTGTCGTGCGTTTCGCTGTTTTAGGATGGGCTCTACCGGTGAACGTTCTTGCAGCTCTTCCTTAAATCCTTCCCTTGCAATTATCTTAACATCGTTGCTATTGCCAATAAAAGCAGAAGTACCTCCTGTATGATCTTCATGTCCATGTGTGTAAATTAGGGCCTCGACTGGCTTGCTAGTTATTTCCCGGAACTTTTCCGCCACCTTTTCCGCAGCACCTAAAGCACGAAGTGCATCAATAATCACCACTCCTCGTTCTCCAATAACCATGGAAGCATTTGAACCATCATATCCCACAGCCACATACACGTTTTCATTTAATTGGATAATCTCAGGTGTAAATTCGGCACTTTGATTTTTTAGTTTGACTATATTCGGGTGTTCTTTCCCCTGTTCTTGGGGTATATTTTTTTCTGTGGAATTTTGACATGCTTGTAAAAAAATAATTCCTAATAGAAGCATGGTGAATTCTATTATTGATTTAGATCTTTTAATATCACGAAAGTGTGTAAATCCTACTTGATTTATTTTTAGGATCATTTCTATCTGATTTTTATTGTTTCTTTAATTGTACACAATGTTCTTAACGGATATAAATTGTATTGATATTGTTTATATCCGACGTTAAACGAATTTAGCCGAAATTTTTCACAAAGTCAAACAAAATAAATTCAACTTATAACCCAGTACTAAAATAGCAAACCTGCCGGCAGGTATAAAATCCGTAAGTCCCGATAGCTACCGGGATTCGTAAGTAGGCTAGAACCAAGCAATGAATTATACACGTCTTGTTAGCCACTGGCAATTCCTTTCATGTAGGTTTCGGGTGTCATTATTGCTAAATTACTTTTTTTGAAGTCTTTTATGTTTCTAGTTATGATAATCTGAATTTTCCCGTGTTCTATTGCGGAGTAATTTTGTAGTGAATCTTCGAAATCTTTAAAGTCAGAATTTAAAGCATTTAGCACGACATTTTTATCCATTTTGAGGACGTCAATTATGGTCAGGAGTTGTTTTATTTTTTCAATAATAATTTCATGTTTTCCGATTTTTCGCAGTAAATAGTAAACATTCGAGATTATAACAGGCGTTACAAATCCATTTATTTTACTTTCTTCACAGAGATTAAGAACTTGAGCTGCAAATTCGGAAAATGGTTGTCGATCAAAGAAAAAATCCAATATGACATCAGTATCGATTAAAACATTATCCATTTATAAATATTTTTCTTCTAATCTTTTGTTGCGTTCTTTTTTATAATCCAATTTTTTGGATGTCTTAAAAGAACCCTTCAAAGAATTTACTACTGGATTAAGCACTTTCTGATTTTTTTTGCGTTCTTCCTTCGTTAAGGTTTTTAAATAACTTTCGATAAGATCGGAAAGACTGCGATTTTTATCTTTCGCATATTTTTTTGCCCTTTCAATTATCTCTTTTTCTATTGTCAATGTTAGCTTAGTATTCATAACAATTTGTTTTTACAAAGATAGAAAAAAGAAATTAAACACGTGTTAAAAAATATTTAATCGCACGTAGCATTTTGCTTGCCGATAATGTTCTTTGCGGATATAAATTGTATTGATAGTGTTTATATCAGACGATAAACGACTTAGCCGAAATTTTTCACAAAGTCAAACAAAATAAATTCAACTTATAACTTCATCACAAATAATTCTAGCTTAAGATTTTTAAAGTAAATTAGTAATCGTAAATTTGAAGAAAATTGTAACAATTTCTCCTTTGGGGAATTAAAAGGGGCTTATGAAACTAGTATTATCACCAGCAAAATCCTTGGATTTTGAAACCGAATTGCCAACAAAACAAAATACCGAACCGCAGTTTTTAAAACAGTCTGGGCGATTAAACAAAATACTCAAAAAGAAATCGGCTAAAAGCTTATCCAAACTCATGAGTATTTCAGATGCTTTAGGGCAGTTAAATTATGAGCGCAACCAATCATGGGAATTACCTTTTACTACGGATAATTCCCGACCAGCCATTTACGCTTTTAACGGCGACGTGTATCGTGGTTTAGATGCTTATACCATTCCAAAAGATAAAATAGATACATTACAAAACACGGTCCGTATTTTATCAGGTTTATATGGGGTTTTAAAACCAACCGATTTAATACAACCGTATCGTTTAGAAATGGGAACCAAATTACAGGTAGGAACAAAAAAGAATCTATATGAATTTTGGAAAAAAGATATCACGAAAGCTTTAAATGAAGAATTGGAAGATGACGAATTGTTTTTAAACTTAGCCAGTAACGAATATTTTAAAGCCATTGACACAAAAGCATTAAAAGCACCAGTAATCACAGCTAATTTCAAAGATTTTAAAAATGGCGAGTACAAAGTTATTTCGTTTTATGCTAAAGCAGCACGCGGACTTATGGCGCGCTACATTGTTGATACGAATGCCAAAACGATTGATGATTTAAAAGGCTTTAACTACGAAGATTATAATTATAGCGAACCCATGAGTTCTGAAAATGATTTAGTTTTTATTAGGTAGTTTTATCATTCCTGCCTTTCTGCCATCGCTCAAGATAAACTATGTTGGGAATCCATTTTTTTTAAATTATAAATTACATGTATTACTATCTCATTATCGCACTACAAGTTTATTGCATTTATCACGTGTACAAAAATAGAAACCCTTATTATTGGGTGTTTTTAATTATATTTTTACCAGTAATAGGTAGCGCAATATATTTAATAACACAGGTTTATAATAAACAAGGTGCTGAAAAAATAACTTCTGAAATTACGCATATTATAAACCCGACTAAAAAAATAAGGGATTTAGAAAAGCAGCTTCAATTTTCAGAAACCTATCAAAATAGAGTGAATTTAGCGGATGCTTATCTTGAAAATAAAGATTATAATAATGCGCTTCCACATTATTTAGAGGCGTTAAATGATAGTTCCCAAAATGATTTTTACGTAGCTAGTAAATTGGTGGAAGTTTATTTTTTAGCCGAAAAATATAACAAGGTAGTTTTATATGCCGAAAAAATTAAAGACCGTCCAGAATTTAAAAAATCCAGAACTCAATTTATTTATGGTTTAGCTTTAGAAAAGTTAGGTAATTTTGAATCTGCTGAAAACAACTTGAGACAGATTGATGTTAGGTATTCATTTTATGAAGAGCGTTTGGCTTTGGCTAAATTTTTAATAAGTAGAGATAAAGTGGCTGATGCCAAGGAAATTTTAGAAGAGGTTCAAAAAGAATCCCAGAACATGACAAAAACGAACAAACGCATTTATCGTGCTACCATTCAAGAGGTTGAAAAACTGCTATCGGAGAATTAGTTTAGTATTATTTTACTTTTGCTTTATTTCCAATACTAATTTTTCCTTCAATGGAAGGTTTCTTTTTAATTCGTGGTCGTCGTGCACCAAAAGTGCCTCTGTTTATTTTTCCACGTTTCGTTTTTTTATCACCTTTTCCCATAATAAATCAAGTTTTTTTATTCCCGTGAAAACGGGAATCTCATTATCTTTAACTAACCATTAATATAGTAATTTTAAATACCAAAGCCAAGAAAAATCTATGTTTATTCATAAACATCCATATAAACCATTTATTCAAGAAGATACCACAAAACTTATTGTTGGCACGTTACCGCCACCAAGGTTTTCAACGGGTGACCTTTTAGAAAAGGATGTCGATTTTTGTTATGGAAGTTATTATAATTCCCTTTGGTTGTTTATCGATAACATTCATAATTTGAATTTACGATATGATAATTCAGAAGAAGCTATAGACCAACGAAAACAATTTTTGGTAAAGCATAAAATTGGTGTTTGCGATATTGTTGAAAGTTGTGAGCGCAATAAAATTGATGCTTCTGATTTAGGAATGAAAAACATCAGACTACGCAATATTATAAGCTATTTAAAAACATATCCAAATATAGATACGTTATTGTTTACTGGCGGAAATAGTAAAAACGGACCTGAATATTTTCTCAGAAAACATCTCAAAGCATTTAACTTAAAATTAGAATTGATTTCAAATGAAATCCCAAGAATTCATCAATTTGAAATCCCTGTCATGTCGAACGAAAGTGAGACATCACAAAAGGATGAGATTTCTCAATCGCTTCTCTCATTTCGAAATGACAACCGCATAATCAAAACCGTATCCTTAACGTCAAGCTCAGGAGCTGCCAATATTTCAATAAGTAGAATTCCTTTATATAAACATCTAAAAGCTAAAAACCCCAAGTTTAATACGTTTGATTTTCGGGTGATGCAGTATCGGGAGTTTATTTAATATAATCAATACTGTCCTTAACGGTTAGTCCCCATGTATCAACCAATCCAGCATTCACTTCCAAAACATATTTTGCAGGGGCGTTTGATGGTAAAGAAGCCTCATTAAAAGGTTGCGCATTTTTTTGAAAACTGACTATCTTTTTACTTTCATTAATAAAGATAAGATCTAGCGGAATTTGTGTGTTTTTCATGTAAAAGCTTCGGGGTTCTTCGTCATCAAAAACAAATAACATCCCTTGATTATCTTTCATTGAATCTCTGTACATTAAACCAGTTTGTACATCAAAATCTGTATCAGCAATTTCAATATCTAAAGCAACTTGTGTAGAATCCGATTTAAAAACCGTGAGTTCACCTTCCTTTTTAAAAGCAACTTCTGTTTGTTTTATAACTTTTTTATCCTCTTTACATGATGTAAAAAATAAAAGAAAACACAAGACAAAAAGCAAATATTGTTTTAAAAACATAATTATTTAACTGCCGATTTTGGTTTGTAAACAAACATAAAATACAACCCTAGTAAAACAAAAGGAATGCTTAGCCATTGCCCAGTGTTTAAACCAAACCAATTAATGTATTCTTCGCCTTGAGGTTCTTTTGTGAATTCTACAAAGAAACGAATGGTCCAAAGTAGTATTAAGAACAAGCCAAATAGAAAACCTGACTGATTTTTTTTATCTGTTTTGGAATAGAAATACCAAAGAATTAAAAACACGAAAATATAGCTAAACGATTCGTATAATTGTGCCGGATGTCTGTAGGGAACTTTTTCCAATAACTCAGCAAATTGCGGATTTTCTGTTACAGCAGCATACGCTTTTTTAACATCCTTTATACCTGTAAGCTGCGTAATTTGGCTCTTATAATAGTAATCTTGAATAAACCGAACGCCTAAATTAGAGTCTGTTATTTTTCCAATAATTTCAGAATTAATAAAGTTTCCAATTCTAATAAAAACGGCACCTGATGCTACTGTTATTACAACACGATCTAAAATCCAAAGTAGCGACTTGTAATTGTATTTTTTTCTGTATAAATACATGCCTACAATAATACCAATGGCTGCACCATGACTTGCAAGTCCTTGAAAACCTGTAAACTCAAATCCGCCTTTAAACTTGAAAGGGAGGAAGATGCTAAAAAAATCCTCACTAATTAATTCGGATTGATAAAACAAAACATGCCCTAATCGAGCACCCAGCATGGTTGCTAAAACGGTGTAAATAAAAAGGGGGTCTAGATAATCTAGTGATACTTTCTCTTTAGTGAAAATACGTTTCATAATATACCAACCTATTACAAAAGCAACAACCCACATAAGACTGTAAAAGTGTAGTTTGAAATTCCCAACAATATCAATGCCGGTTATGGGGTTCCAGTCAAATTTTAATACTTGCATAAGCTTTGTTTTTCAGCGTAAATATAAAGGTTTGATATCTTATTATTGTTAAAAATTATTTAAGAAGTTCTATAATTTCTACTTCAAAGATAATGTTCGATTTACCAGGGATGCCTCTTGTTCCAGATTCGCCATAGGCCAAATGATAAGGAATAAAAAGCGTTGCTTTATCGCCAACACTTAACTGCTGCAAACCTTCTTTAAAACCTTGAATCATTTGTGCATCTGGACCAATATCAGCAGTAATAGGCTGGTACCCATCTTTTGCTTTTCGCTGTTCATTTACAATATCTAGTATTTTAGCAGTTTCAATTTTGCTGGTTTCCAGTATTTTGCCATCTTCAAAATAAACCGCATAATGGGTGAGTACCTTAGCGTCTTCAGGTAATTTTTGCCCGTCCCCTTTTTCGGTAATTATATATTGCAAACCAGAGGGAAGCGTGATGGCTTTTGCTTTTTGTTTTTCAAATTTTTCTTTAGTTGCCTTTAAAATAGCTTCCGCTTTTTTAACTTTTTGTTTTTCTAAACGTTCTGCTTCAACAAAATGATTAACAAATATTTCAGGGGCATCAAATTTCCTAGCCTCTTTTCCTTTTCTTATAATGTTTAATTCTTTAATAATAACATCTTCAATGGGTTTATTCCCATCAGTGGTTTTAACATTTGATATAGAATCTTGTACATCTAAACCTTTAATAAGTTCGCCAAATACGGTATGACAATAAACTCTCGGGTCATCACAATTTCTTAAATTACCATCTTCGTCATAACCATCTAGCCAAGGTGTAGGTTTTTCAGTTATAAAAAACTGACTTCCATTAGTATTGGCACCAGGGTTTGCCATTGATAAAATGCCTGGTTTATCATGTTTTAAAGTCACGTCAAACTCATCATCAAATTTATATCCGGGACTACCTGAACCTGTGGCTTTCGGATCACCGCCTTGTATCATAAAGTCGTTCATAACCCGATGAAAAGTGAGTCCATTATAATATTTTTTGCCTTTGTATATACTACTATCTACCATAGGGTGATTTCCTTCAGCTAGTGCAACAAAATTAGCTACAGTTACCGGTGTTTTTTTATAGGTTAATTTTGCAAGCATAACACCTTTTGTGGTAACAAATTCAGCATAAATACCATCTTCTAGATCGGGATACTGTGCTTTGCAGGATGTTAAAATCACGAGGAATACTAACGGATATTTGATTATATTTTTTAATAGGTACATGGTAATAGGTTTAATTTTGGGTGATTGAATTTACTGTGACTTCACAAATTAAGGGCGTATTCCTGCCAATTTTATTTTCATCACCATAATAACCATAAGCTTTTTGTGAAGGAAATATAAAAGTAACAGTTTCACCGGTTTTCATGAGTTTTAAACCTTCTCTTAGACCAGTAAATAACTCTTCTTTATCCATAGTATATGTTTGGGTTTTTATATCGCTTTTTGAATATATGATGGAGCCGTTTAATGATTTTACATCGTAATCATAATTAACAATATCACCAAAATCTGGAGTTCTTAAGGAATCTATTTCAACCTTGGTATTGTAGTAGTACCAAAAACCACTTTCAGAAGCTATATAATCCTCATCTTCTTGGGCCATAATTTGTTTTATGGCTGCTTGTTCCTGAGCATTTAGTTTTTTATTGCGTTCAACTGATACATCTATAAAAGAACCTGTTTTAATAGAAACAGGTTTTCTGGCTTCTGGTGTTTTACAGCCAATAAAAGCAAGTAGGGCTAATGCTGTAATTACTAATTTATTCATTATTTAGGGCTTTTTTATAACTAGGTAATATACTAATAAATTTATCAACGGTATTTTGTAATGACACTTCGCTTCTTCCTCCTGCGGCATTAGTGTGTCCACCACCATTAAAATGTGTTCGGGATAATTCGTTCACCGAAAAATCGCCTTTTGAGCGTAATGATATTTTAATAATACCTTCTTGCCGGTCTTCAATAAATATGGCTGCTAGATTAATTCCTTCTAGTGATAATCCATAATTAACAAGGCCTTCAGTATCACCTTTCTTATAATCAAACCTATTAAGTTCGTCTTGGGACAACGTAATGTAAGCCGTTTTATATTCTGGAATAACTTTTAAGTTGCTAAGTGCACAACCTAATAACTGTAAACCATCGTAACTATTGGAATCGTAAATGTTAGCGTGGATTTGGGTATTATCAGCGCCTTTTTCAATAAGATGTGCTATAATTTCATGGGTTTTACTTGTGGTAGAACGGAATCTAAACGACCCTGTATCTGTCATAATGCCAACGTATAAGCAGGTTGCGATATCAGAGTCAATTTTATCAGTTTTACCCAGCATATCAATAAAATGATATATCATTTCACAAGTAGAACTCATACTTACATCGCTAAACATATATGTCGCATAATCATCAGGCGCTTGATGATGGTCAATCATTATTTTTATGGCGTTACTTTCAGTTAAAATAGTTTCCATATTTCCTGCTCTATGAAAGGCATTAAAATCCAATGTAAAAATAAGGTCAGCTTCGTTAATTAAAGCATCACATTCTTTGGTTTGGGAATCGTGCTTTAAAATGTTAGCTTCTCCGGGTATCCATTTTAAGAAAGCAGGATAGTCATTCGGAGAGATAACACGAACGTTGTGATTATTTTTTAAAAGATAGTGGTATAAGCCTAAAGTAGAGCCAATAGCATCGCCATCGGGGTTTTTATGTGGCACAATTACAATCTTTTTTTTAGTAGAAAGTAAGTGCTTTAAGTCTTTTATATCTTGTTTTGTCATAGGTAGCGAATATACAATTTTTTAAAATTGCTTTATATTGTTTTAAGAGTCTGTTAAGAATTTGTGATTGGAATTTTTATAGGCTACTTTTGATGCAGTATGAGGTTAAATTTTTAAACATAGCTAGTTATGGTTCAAAATTTTAACGAAATAATGCGCAAAAAGAGGCATAAAAAAATAATTGACGAAATCTTAAACAGACTCTAAATAGAAATACATTACTTTTGCACGAAATTAAAACACCATAGTATTGCTCTTTTCTTAACTGGGATAGACGATTTAATAAACTTAAAATTAAAAAAAATGGCTACTAATAGAACATTTACAATGCTAAAACCCGATGCTGTTGAAAAAGGATACATGGGTGCTATATTAGAGAAAATTTCGGCTTCAGGATTTAGAATTGTAGCTATGAAATTAACACAAATGACTAAAACTGATGCGGAAACATTTTACGCTATACATAATGAACGTCCGTTTTTTGGTGAGTTAGTTGAATATATGACCCGTGGACCAATAGTTGCGGCAATTTTGGAAAAAGAAAATGCAGTTGAAGATTTTAGAACTTTAATTGGGGCAACAAACCCTGCGGATGCTGCTGAAGGCACCATTCGTAAAATGTATGCAGATTCTATAAGTGAAAATGCTGTACACGGAAGTGATAGTGATGACAATGCCACTATTGAAGGTGCTTTTCATTTTTCAGGGAGAGAGCAATTTTAAATTGACTTTCAACCCGATTTCAAAATAAAACACTTGACTTTATGTGTAAAAAGTCAATAAAGTATATGATTGTTACCTTGAGCATTGAAGAAATGAAAATATTTTTTCATTGAAAACACCTTGCGAAGCAAACCGAAAGGTCTTTAAAATTTATAAATTCTATTGGTTTCGACTGCGCTCAACCTGACACAAAATCATAAATATTTCATTTACATAATATTATAACTTTAGTTACGTAGAATTCAGGTTTTAAGCTAGACGCTTAAAAAATAATACAAAAAAATCCCGCAACTTAGTTGCGGGATTTTTGTTTCAATTAATGTTTTACTAGTAATATTTATATACTAAACTACTTTTACATTTACTGCGTTTAAACCTTTTCTACCTTCCTGTAAATCGAATTCTACAATATCGCCTTCGCGAATTTCATCGATTAAACCAGAAATGTGTACAAAATGTTCTTTTTCTGAACCTTCTTCAGTGATGAATCCAAAACCTTTTGAATCGTTGAAGAATTTTACTGTTCCTTTACTCATGTTTTTAAAATATTAAATTAATTACTTTACTTAATACAAACTTAGTGCCAAACTTAAATAGCATTAATTTGTATGCAATTAATATAAGAAATAAAAAAAAGTCTGCCAAAAAATTGACAGACTTCAAAATTGTAATTGTTAAAGTATATGTTTAGATTACTTTTACGTTTACGGCGTTTAATCCTTTTTTACCTTCTTGTAAATCGAATTCTACCGCATCACCTTCACGAATTTCGTCAACTAATCCAGAAATGTGTACAAAATGTTCTTTGTTGTTATCATCCTCAGTTATGAATCCAAAACCTTTTGAATCATTGAAAAATTTTACTGTTCCTTTACTCATTATTTAAACTATTAAATTAATATATTCTGTAAAGGTAGTGCCAATTAACTTATAAACTACTATAAACAAAAAAAGTCTATCAAATTGATTGATAGACTTTTAGTTGTAATTGTTAAAGTATTTATCTTTTAGATTACTTTTACGTTTACGGCGTTTAATCCTTTTCTACCTTCTTGTAGATCGAATTCTACGGCATCACCTTCACGAATTTCATCGATAAGTCCTGAAATGTGTACGAAATGTTCTTTGTTGTTGTCATCTTCTGTTATGAATCCAAATCCTTTTGAATCGTTGAAGAATTTTACGGTACCTTTACTCATTGTAATATGTATTAAAATAATAATTAAGCGGCAAAGGTAAAATAAAAAATAATAAGTTGTTTGTTTTTGCCTAATTATTTACAATAAATTAATATAGATAATTATCTTAAAATCAGTTTTTTAATAATTTCTTTCCCCAATTCTTCATTAAGCATATCAATTATTTTTTGTTTGCCATAGCTTAATTCTTCTCTTAAAACACTAGAACTTAGTTGTACATAAAGCGTGTCGCGTTCTAAATTTACTGAGGTAGTATAGTTGTTTACGCCATTGCCCATAAGTTTTGCCCAAGCATCAGCAACATTAACCTTGTTCAGCCCTTTTTCTAGTTTGTTGGTTTCTACAAACTCTTTTAAAGCGTCTTGAATACTGATATGTTCGTTGTTGCGTTTTGCCATTTAATTTAGTCTAAATGTTTGACTCTGTTATAAGTTATAATATAATTTTCTTGAATAATTTCATCAGAGTTGAAGAATTCATTTTTATATTTAATTCTTAGTTGTTCATTTTCAGATTTTATAAAAAAAGATGAAGACTCTTTTGAAACTAAAAGCTGACGATTTAATGGTGGAGTAATTTTCTTTCTAAAACCAGAACTATCTTTATTTATTTCAAAATAATCTAGGTTATGAGCAATTTTGTAGTCATTAGTAACTTTTCCATTTTTTTCTACTTGAGATATCTTCCAATAACCTTTAATTAATTTGATATCATGTCTTTGTTATTGGAGCAACTAAAAGTTAAACATAAAAATATAATCAATATTTTTTTCATTTTAAAATAAATTATAATTTAAAAATCTCATAAGATTGATGCACTTGTTTTACCGCATTTTCGGTACGTTCAGCATGTGTATCGCTGATGAACAATTGCCCAAAATTTTCATCATCTACTAATTTAATGATTTTTTCCACACGTTGTTCATCCAATTTATCAAAAATATCATCTAACAGTAAAATAGGGTTCACACCGCTTTGTGCTTTTATAAAATCGAACTGAGCCAATTTCAAGGCAATTAAAAACGATTTTTGCTGGCCTTGACTTCCAAATTTTTTAATAGGATGTGTTTCAATATTAAAGTGCAAATCGTCTTTATGAATACCAACGCTTGTGTATTGTAAAGCCTTATCTTTATTAACACTACTTTTTAAAAGCGTATTTAAATCATCATCAAATAAGTCGCTTTTATATACCAAATCCACGGCTTCCTTACCGTTACTAATCACGTCGTAACGCATTTTAAAAATAGGAATAAACTCTTTTAAAAAGGCATCACGTTTTTTGAAAATATGAGTTCCATAATCAGTTAATTGCTTATTATAAACCTCTAAAGTATCCTTATTAAAAGTATGGTTTAAAGCAAAATATTTAAGCAGTGCGTTACGCTGTGCCAGTATTTTATTGTAATTAATTAAATGGCTTAAGTAGCTTTTATCGCTTTGCGAAATCACACTATCTATAAACTTTCGGCGGGTATCGCTGCCTTCAATAATTAAATCTCTATCGGCAGGCGAAATCATAACCAAAGGCAAAAAACCAATGTGCTCACTAAATTTCTCGTAAGCTTTTCCGTTTCGTTTTATAACTTTCTTTTGTCCGCGCTTTAAACTAATGGCTACTTTTTCGGTTTTATCATCTTTATTATAATCACCGTTTATCACAAAAAAATCTTCATCGTGTTTAATATTCTGCGTCGCTACAGGATTGAAATAACTTTTCCCAAACGATAAATGGTAAATGGAATCTAGAACGTTTGTTTTTCCAATACCGTTATTGCCAACAATACAATTTATTTTATCATTGAAAATGAACGATTTACTATCGAAATTTTTATAATTAAGTAAAGAAAGTGATTTTAAAATCATACAAAAAGTAGCTTTAATCGCATTTGGGGGCTAAACTCCTAAAAAGAAGTGCAAATTATTGAAAAATATCAAATAAATTGGCTTTTAGTTATGAAGAAAAATTATATTTTTGCGCGATATTAATTTAGAACGAATAGATGGCGACTTACAAGAAAAAATACAAAGCAAAAACCAAAGGAGAGAAAGAGCAAAACATAGAAGACGGCTCAACAACTGCTGAAGTTTTTAACACACTTGATGAAACAGCATCTAAAACAGAGGCCTTTGTTGAGAAAAACCAAAAGTATATTTTTATAATTATTGGTGTTGTGGCATTGGTTGTTTTGGGGTCTTTAGGATATAAAGAGTTTATTGCTAAACCTAAGCAAACTGCAGCGATGAACGATATGTTTCAAGCTCAAAAATATTTTAATGATGCCGTAGTTGGTGCAGGAACAGTTAAAGATTCGTTATACACTTTAGCATTAAATGGCGGTGAAGGCAAGTTTGGAATGTTGGATATTATTGAGGAATATAGCGGAACACCATCTGCTAATTTGGCTAGCTATTATGCTGGTACTGCTTATTTAAGATTAAAAGATTACAAAAATGCAGTTGAATATTTAAGTGATTTTAAAAGTGATGACGAAATTTTAGCACCACTTGCTAAAGGGAATGTTGGTGATGCTTTTGTGCAATTAAATCAAAAAGAAGATGCTTTAGGTTATTATGAGCAAGCTGCTGAAATGCGTGACAATGAGTATACCACGCCAATGTATTTATATAAAGCGGGAGCCATTGCTTTAGATTTAGGGCAACCAGATAAGGCATTAAAATATTTTAAGAGAATTAAAGAAGACTACCCGAACGCTACAGAAGCAGCAACGGTAGATGTATTTATTGGGAAAGCGCAGGTATTGGCTAGTAAATAAATAACTATATTTATATATGGCTACGGCAAATAAAAATTTATCCGAATACGATAAAACAACAATCCCAAACGCGAGTAAATTTCGGTTTGGGATTATTGTTTCTGAATGGAACGATACCATTACTGAAGGATTGTATCAAGGCGCATATGATGCTTTAATTGAAAATGGTGCATTGCCAAATAATATTATTCGTTGGGATGTTCCCGGTAGTTTCGAGCTTGTTTACGGGAGTAAAAAAATGCAGGAACAAATGGTAAATGTGGTTATTGCTATTGGAAGCGTTATTCAAGGTGAAACCAAACATTTCGATTTTGTTTGTGAAGCTGTTTCACAAGGCATAAAAGATTTAAACGTCATTCGAGAAACTCCCGTTGTTTTCTGTGTATTAACCGATAATACTATGCAACAAGCCATTGATCGTTCAGGCGGAAAACATGGAAATAAAGGTACAGAAGCTGCTATTGCCGCTATAAAAATGGCTGAGTTACGTAAGAATAGTTAGTTTTCAGTCTCAGTCTCAGTCTCAGTCTCAGTCTCAGTCTCAGTCACAGTCACAGTCTCAGTCACAGTCACAGTCACAGTAAACAGAACCAAGAATAGAACCTTTCCGCAACAGTTCCCTTCCTTTGGAGGGAGTTAGGGGGCAGGAAGTCACAGTCACATTAATAGTTTGTGATAAATGTTAGCCTCATTTTTATTTGCGACTTAGCGACTTAGCAATATAATTTTTGTTAACAATTTTTAGCACTTCCATCCCTAGTTTCTGTCTATTTTTAAGTATTTTTGGTGTATAAGCAATAGTGTATTTTGTTTAAGCAACGTAAAAATAAAACCTTTAATTACCAATCTAGATTTTCTAAAGACAATGATGTTGATTCTGATTTAGAAAGGTCTAACAAAAAAGAATTTGTTTCTAAATGGAAACGAGATAATAAACAAAAAGTTAGAAGTGCCATGTCCATACGTACTTTAATCTTCGTTTTGGTATTATTATTGATTTGTATGTATTTATTAGAGAAAAAATACATGTAATACCAAATGAATTTTAAAATGATTGATGATAAATTTGAATTATATTTTCTTTAGATGAAATAGAAAATATAAGCATAGTCTCAGTTACGGTTTTATTTTATATTGAAGTATAAAGGAAATAGAGACTAATTTAATCGATTGTTTTAAAGGTTATTTGGTATAAAAAAGCTTAGAAATTATGGGACCAATAAAATTTACTTTAATTAAGAGATTACCTAGAAATAAAAGGTTTAATTATACACCACGATATTATAAAGGAAAAGAAGATGCAGATGAATTAAAATATGCGACAAAGTTTGATGCTTATTCTGAAACCTATAATAAAAATGACTTTTCTGGCCAATGGCATGAAAGCAGAATAAATAGTAGAAATAGAAATAATTCGGGGTTTAATAAAACAATCTTAATTTTAATTGGACTTTTCGTTTTAATCTTTCTTTTTATCATCGATTTCGATTTATCTATTTTCTTTTCTAAATAATATATGGCAGACATCATACAGCTTTTACCTGATCATGTAGCAAATCAAATTGCTGCTGGAGAAGTTGTACAACGTCCAGCTTCCGTAGTTAAAGAACTTCTTGAAAATGCCATTGATGCGGGCGCTTCTTCCATAAAACTTATTATAAAAGATGCAGGAAAAACATTGGTTCAAGTGATTGACGATGGTAAAGGCATGAGCAATACCGATGCCCGATTGAGTTTTGAGCGTCACGCCACAAGTAAGATTAGAACTGCCGACGATTTATTTAAATTACACACCAAAGGTTTTCGAGGTGAAGCTTTAGCAAGTATCGCAGCCATTGCACATGTAGAGTTAAAAACCAAACAGGAAGATGATGATGTTGGTAATGCTTTAATTATTGAAGGTAGCACGGTAACTTCCCAAGAAGTGGTAGTTACACCAAAAGGGACTTCGGTTTCCGTAAAGAATCTATTCTTTAATATTCCTGCAAGGCGTAATTTTTTAAAATCGAATACGGTCGAACTTCGCCATGTTATTGATGAATTTCATCGTGTCGCTTTAGCACACCCTAATATTGGTTTCGCTTTATATAACAATGGTAGTGAAACTTTTAACTTACCCATTAGTAATTTCAGGCAACGTATTGTAAATATTTTTGGGAATAAAACGAATGAGAAATTAGTGCCTGTTGAAGAGAACACCGAGGTTCTTAAAATCTCTGGTTTTGTTGGTAAGCCGGAATTTGCAAAAAAAACCAGAGGTGAACAGTACTTTTTTGTGAACGATCGATTTATAAAAAGTCCGTATTTAAATCATGCTATCGCTTCAGCGTTTGATGGTTTATTGAAAAGTGGTACACACCCAAGTTATTTTTTAAATTTGACTGTCGATCCACAAACGATCGATATAAATATTCATCCAACAAAAACAGAGATAAAGTTTGATGATGAACATACCTTGTATGCCTTATTGCGTTCTGCAGTAAAACATAGTTTGGGGCAATTTAACATAGCTCCGGTGTTAGATTTTGAGCGCGACCCAAGTTTAGACACCCCTTATGGTTATAATAAAAGCAATACTAATACACCTCATGTAGAAGTTGATAGAAGTTTTAATCCGTTTAAGGAGGAAACGGCTTCTAAAGCAAGAGCTGTGGCCTATAAAAAAGAACCAACCGCAAGTTGGGAAAGTTTGTATGTAGGTTTAGAGTCAAAAGGTACCAAAACAGAACACGATTTTAGTGAAGTCCGTTTTGAAAGTGAAGAACAAACCGTATCAATGTTTGAAAGTGGTAAAGACGTAGAAAAAGCAAATACTACATATCAACTTCATAATAAATATATAGTAAGTACCATCAAATCCGGTATGTTGGTTGTCGATCAGCATCGGGCGCACCAACGTATTTTATATGAGGATTTTTTGAAAAACATGACCATTAAAGAAGGGGTAAGTCAGCAATTATTGTTTCCGCTACAACTTCACTTTTCAAATCAAGATATTATAATAATTAAACAATTAAAAGACGATTTACAACATACAGGTTTTGTGTTTACAAACGTTAAGGAAGAATCCATCGAAATTATAGGTGTACCGGTTAGTGTTCCAGAAAGTGAAGTCTCTATTATTCTGGAGCAGCTTATAAGTGATGTAGAGAATGAAGTGCCAGATAGTAACTTTAGCGCCACTGATTTATTGGCAAAATCGATGGCAAAAAGTTTGGCCATTAAAACAGGGCAATCGTTAAAAAAAGATGAACAAGAGCATTTGGTAAACAAGTTATTTGCTTGTAAGGAACCTAATGTATCACCAACAAACAGAGTCACATTCATGACCATGAGTGTTGACGAGTTAGATAAAAAATTTATATAAAGTAAAAGGTTAAATAGAATTTAATGTCACCTTGAGCCGCAGTCGAAAGGTTTTTTATTTATACTTGTTGCTTAAAAAGAAGGATTAAAGTTATGATGCGAATTTCTGAAACCGTTAAACAATTAATAATCATTAATGTAATTATGTTTATTGGTACGATGGCAATAGGAGAAGGCGTTTTGTTTTACGATTGGTTTGCGATGCATTTTCCGAAAAACGAAGCATTTCAACCTTGGCAAATTGTTACATACATGTTTATGCACGGGGGGGTAATGCACATTCTATTTAATATGTTTGCACTATGGATATTTGGGACGCCAGTAGAACAGGTTTTAGGTCCCAAACGTTTTTTATTTATTTATTTTTCGGCAGGTTTAGGGGCGGTAGCAATGCAAGTTGGGTATTACTATTTTAGGTATTTACCCATGGAAGCAGAAGCACTTGCCCTTGGCGTAACCCAAGAAGAAATTATTGAAGTATTTAAAGATGGGAAAGTGTTTACGGCTATAGGTCAAGAATTCAACGAAATATATTATGCGGTTATGGTTGGTGCATCGGGTTGTATTATGGGAATTCTTGTAGCTTTTGGAATGATGAACCCCAATGCAGAATTGATGTTGATATTTCTGCCCATTCCTATTAAAGCAAAATATTTTATCCCAGGGATTATTATTTTAGACTTAATTTCTGGTATCACTGGGCAATCTTTCTTTAGCCCGAGTAATACGGCATATATGGCACATGTTGGAGGCGCATTAACAGGGTTTCTAATCATGTGGTATTGGAAAAAAAATCAATTTAATAAAAACCGTTGGGATCAATGACATCAATTACACAAGACATAAAGCAAAAGTTATCTAATCTTAATGTATTAGAAAAAATCATAGCAGTTAATGTGGTGGTTTTTCTTGTAGGATTAATATTTAAGTCTGGCTTAAGTTGGTTTGAATTACCAAGTGATATTTCAAATGCTATTGTACAACCTTGGTCGATTATTACCTATGCTTTTTTACATTACGATTTCCTTCATATTCTTTTTAATATGCTTTGGCTTTATGTCATCGGGCGCATGTTTCTCAATTTATTCAGTCCTAAAATGGCACTGAACATTTATTTTTTAGGAGCTATTTCCGGAGGATTATTATTCGTACTATGTTATTCTATATTTCCAGATATTTTTGGCGGAAAGTCTTATTTGGTTGGTGCTTCAGCTGCAGTTCGGGCTTTATTGATTTTTCTTTGTGCATATATGCCTAATCAAGAATTACGGTTTTTTACGTTTAACTTGAAGTTATGGTATGTAGGTGTAGCTATTGTGGTTTTAGATATTTTTGGTTTATTTGGTGTAAATGCAGGCGGTAATTTAGCGCATTTAGGGGGTGCTTTATTGGGCTATTTTTATGCGAAACAATTATTAAAAGGCCATGATATTGGTAAAGGGTTTGAACGTTTTTTGGATGCGATAACTAATATGTTTAAACCATCAAAAAAAGCACCTTTAAAAACGGTTCATAAAAATAAAAGTAAGGTTGGTGGTTATACCAAAGCGGATTTTAATAAGTTAAACAACCAAAAGAAAATTGATGTTATCTTAGATAAAATCAGTAAAAGTGGCTACGATAGTTTAACTTCTGAAGAAAAAGAATTTCTTTTTAGAGCGGGCAAATAGCACTATGAAAAAACAAAGTTCCATCAACAAAATCATTTATTACAGTAATGTTGTTGTAGCCGTTTTGTTGCTGTTTTCGTTCGCTTTACCTTTTTTACCACCAAAAACATTTTTAGTACTTTCTGTTCTTAATTTAGGCGTTCCATTTCTTATTTTATTAAATGTATTATTCTTTCTGTATTGGCTGGTAAAATTGAATAAACAGTTTATTCTATCATTGTTTGTGCTTTTAATTGGATACTTTTCTTTTGGGTCATTATATAAATTTTCGACTTCAACTAAGATTGAAAATGATGGTAATTTTAAGGTAATGAATTACAACGTACGCCTTTTCAACTTATACGATTGGATTTCTGAGAAAAACGTAGAAACTAAGATTGTAAATTTTATAAAAACACAAGCTCCAGATATTTTAAGTATCCAAGAGTATCATCCTCATAAAAATATCGACCTTTCTTTTTTTAAGTATAAATTTGAAAAGCTTTCTGGTAAAAAAGTGAAATATGGTCAAGCTATATTTTCAAAATTCCCAATTATAAATTCAGGTTCAATAGAATTCCCAGATACACCTAATAATGCCATTTTTGTTGACATTGTGAAGCAAAATGATACCATTAGAATTTATAATGTTCACTTAGAATCCTTACGTATTAACACCAAAATTGAAAGCCTGAAAAACGAGGATTCTGAACTTCTTTTCAATCGTGTTGGTACGACTTTTAAAATGCAACAATTTCAAACCGAACTCTTTTTGATGCATAAAAAACAATGTAAATACAAAATGGTTATTTGCGGCGATTTTAATAATACGGCATTTTCGTATGTGTATAGAAAAATTAAAGGCAATTTAAATGATACCTTTAAAGAAGCTGGAAATGGTTTTGGACGTACTTATGATTTTAAATTTTTCCCCGTTAGGATTGATTTTATTTTTGCAGATAAAGGGTTTTCAGTAAATGGATTTAAGACTTATGACGAACATTATTCTGACCATTATCCTATTTCTGCTACTTTGAGTATGGGGGAATAGTTTTCAGTCTCAGTCTCAGTCTCAGTCTCAGTACTCAGTCTCAGTCTCAGTCGCAGTCGCAGTCGCAGTCTCAAAACTCCGTGTATCTCTTTCTGGCTCCGTAAATCTCTGCGAAATAACTAAACAATCTGAGTGTCGCAACACATCCGTGAGAATTCGTGAAAATTCGTGTCTTTTCTATTTCAAGGTAGCAGTCGCAGTTGCAGTTTTCAGTCGCAGTCGCAGTCTCAGTCTCAGTCTCAGTCGCAGTCGCAGTTCTCAGTTTGCAGTACTCAGTTTGCAGTGACAGTATTCAGTTTACAGTTAGAGGCATTGTTACATTCAGTTTCAACTTTGCGCCTCTGCGTCTTTGCGAGAAAATTTTTATGGACCATAGTGAGACACAGTTTGCAGTTTTCAGTCGCAGTCTCAGTCTCAGTCTCAGTCGCAGTCGCAGTCGCAGTCGCAGTTTTCAGTTTGCAGTACTCAGTTTGCAGTGACAGTATTCAGTTTACAGTTAGAGGCATTGTTACATTCAGTTTCAACTTTGCGCCTCTGCGTCTTTGCGAGAAAATTTTTATGGCCCTTAGTGAGACACAGTTTGCAGTTTTCAGTCGCAGTCGCAGTCGCAGTCGCAGTCGCAGTTTTCAGTAAATTAGAGTAAAGTACAATATGATTATAACTTATTTAAACTTTGCGTCTTTGTGCCTTTGCGCGATCTCTTTTTTTACATAAAACTACAATCAACCAAGTCAGCAAAAATATGGATCACTAAACCTAAACCTATCAAACGTGTTTTATTGGGTAATAGCAGCAATACATAAACAGCAATGGCATAGTAGGAGTGAAGTGGGTGAAAATTGATACTACATCTATTCGGGTCAAAAACAGGATTTGCTAAAAGGTGGTCAACATCAATCCACATTCCTGAGAACATAATAAGAAATGCTATTTTCCAATTTTGTTTATACCAAATTAGGGCTACGATTAATGGAATAAAAATATGAAAACCGTAATGTGCAAGCGTTTGTATCATTATAGAGAACTTATAGTTTGCGACTCCAAATAATTTAGTGCGTTCGGGCCTTCATTAAAAAGTAAATCCAGAATACTTAAGTTAGGAATAAAACCGTGTTTATCATTGAATACTTGGGTATAAGTATCAAATGGGTAATCTGGTTCTTTTTTTGCGTTTACAAGATGTCTAAAATCGTTAATACCTTCAACTTTATTTTGATAGGTTTCATTTTTTGATGTGTTTAACTCTAACTGCAAACAATCACAAATCACTTCAAAACATTTTAAATTAAAATCTAAAATATAATCTGTTTTAATTTCAAATAGGGGTTTAAGCTCGTCTTCATAAAACTCAAAAAAAGGAGAGGCTCTATATGCAGAAAGTAAGGATTTCCAATGCAGACTTTGCCATTTCTCTTCATTAAAGATTTTGACATCCCGATATTTCTGTCGATTTTTTTGTGAGTGAATTACCGGAATATTTAATGCTAGTTTTCCGTTTGCACCATAAATATATGTACGGTTTCTATAGGTTTGTTTTACAAAATTATCATCCATTTCCAATAGGACTTCTTCAGCATTTACCATAGCAACGAAGTGCGCAATACTAGGAAAGTATGTGGGATGGATTAGTATTATCATTTGTTGAGCTATTTGTTGTTAAGTTGTAAGCGCCTAAACATCAAACAACTAAACAAATCAACTTTTTTGTTTGCGTTTTCTCCATTCATTAAAACCTAAGTATCCAAACAGAAATATTAAAAATGGAATGAAATAAGACGTTGCTTTTCCAGTTCCACTTACTGTTGTAAAGAAGCGTTCCCAACGAGGGTTTTTAATACCATCCCAACTCATCCAGATGAACACGGGTTTTCCAACCACGTGGTCAAACGGTACAAGTCCCCAAGCCCTAGCATCGATGGAATTATGACGGTTATCTCCCATCATCCAATAATAATCTTGTTTAAAAGTGTAGGTGTTTGTTACTTCACCATTAATTAAAATTTGATTGCCCTTTACTTGCAAGGTATTACCTTCATATTCAGTAATAGCGCGTTTATAAAGTGGTAAAACTTCTAAATTAATGTCTATTGTTTTGCCTGCTTCAGGAATATATAGCGGGCCAAAAAAATCTACATTCCAATTATATGAAGGGTCATGGGGGAAAATTTTAGGATCTCTAACGCCTTTTTCTTTTTTATTTGGTGTTATGCTAGCAACGTTTGGATGATTTTTAAATTTTGCTAAAGCTTCATCTGATATTGCTGAAAAATAGTACGTGTTTTGTTGATTCATGATTCCAAAACCATCTGTAATATCATAACGCTCTTTTAAATATTTTGGATTGAATTGATTTGTTTTAGGCTGAACCAAATAGCTAAACTGTAAATGGGCTCTATCAGGTAGCTTATTTTTTTCTCCATTTATGTAAACATAACCATCACGAACTTCTAGAGTATCTCCTGGAATACCAACACAACGTTTTACAAGGTTTGTTTTCTTATCAATAGGCTTATAGTAATTTCTATCGGGTTGAAAATTATTCATGTCCAACAAGGTATCTGCTGGTTGATTGAATACTACAATGTCATTTCGCTCTATTTTTTCAAATCCAGGGAAGCGTAAATATGGAAGTTGTAATTTATTAATCCACGAGTCACTGCCTTTATGGTCATCAAATAAATAGGACTTCTTTTTCAGAATTGGAATCGTATCATGTACCATAGGAGCTCCAACGGTCGTCATTGGTATTCTAGCACCATAATGAAACTTACTTACAAATAGAAAATCACCTACTAATAACGATTTTTCTAAAGATGATGACGGTATTGTAAAAGGTTGAATAAAATAGGTATGTACAATAGTTGCGGCAACAATAGCAAACAATATAGAACTTACCCAGTCTCCACCACCTGACTTAGGTTGTAAACTTCTGTTTTCAACATAATGAACATCGGCTATATAGTTTAAATAGAAATTGTAAAAACCTAATGTTATAACAGCTAAAAAAGTATCAAGATTTGAGTTTTTACCGAAGCTTCTAGCGGTTTCTACCCAAACAATGGCAAGCATAATAAGATTTACGATGGGTAAAAACAAAAGAATAATCCACCACCAAGGGCGATTAATTATTTTCATTAAAACAACGCCATTATAAATAGGAACAAAAGCTTCCCAAGCTTGTCGTCCAGCTTTAATGTATAATTTCCAAGTTCCTAAACCATGTATCACTTGAATAATCAAGATAAAAACAAACCATTGCATCAATGTCATAATCGTAATTTTTAATTCTTTCGTTAGTAGCTAAACTTACTCATCTTGTTACACATGATGAGGGTATTAACCAATATTTAACACATCGTTCATGGTAAAAACACCCGTTTTCCCAACAATCCACTCCGCTGCAATAACAGCACCAAGCGCAAAACCCTGTCTATTGTTGGCTGTGTGTTCAATTTTTACGGTGTCAACCTCACTTTTGTAAGTAACCGTGTGCGTTCCGGGAACATCTTCAATACGTTTTGCGATAATTGGAATGATAGTTTCTCCATTTTCATCAAGTTTCCATTCCGAATAGCCTTCATGATTGGAAATAATATCATTGGCTAAAGAAATTGCTGTTCCGCTTGGTGCATCTAGCTTTTTAGTATGATGAATTTCTTCCATAGAAACATGATATTGTTTCAATGTACCCATCATTTTAGCTAAAGTTTTGTTCAGCTCAAAAAATATATTTACACCCAAGCTATAGTTAGAAGCGTAAATAAAAGCGCCTTTCTTCTCTTTACATAAAGCCACCGCATTATCGTAATTTTCTAACCAGCCTGTTGTTCCAGAAATTACCGGAACGTTATTATTTAAGCAGTTTGAAATATTTCCGTAGGCCACAGTAGGAATACTAAAATCTATAGCTACATCGGCTTTAGTGATATCGTAATCTTTATCATCTTTGTCAACCTTTAAAACAATAGTATGACCACGCTTAATGGCTATTTGCTCTATGGTTTGTCCCATTCTTCCATATCCAAGTAAGGCAATGTTCATTTTATTTATAGTTTTAATTTGCCAAATGCCCATTAGGGCTAAAATTTAAAATTTAAAGTTAATCCAACGTTACTAATGGCATCAATTTCATTGATGTTATAATGTGGCGCCAAAGATAAGTTTTCATCTACATTATATTGTAATAAATGGGCATCAACATTAGCATCAATAATATTTAAGGCATAAATACCAATAATTACCAACAGGGTAAGTTCTTTATTTCTACGGTAAAATTTTTGTCCGCGTTCTAAACCTTCGGTTGTAACACGAGGCGATGTAAGTTTTGTTCCATCAGGACTAAAATAAAACTCATCAGTTTCAAACCCAGCCAACCTACTTTTGTAGGCATCTCTATACCTATTGTATTCGTTGTTGTTGTTAATATAAAAATAAATACCAGTGCCTAATGCGCCATAAACAAGAGGTATTTTCCAGTATTTTTTATTATAAGCTTGCCCTAAACCTGGTAAAATAGCAGAATAAAAAGCCGCTTTTGCAGGTGACAAAGGGTTTATAGGGTCTTTAATTTCTATAATTGAATCAGTAATCACTATTGGGATTTCCGGTTTTTTTTCTTTGTCTTGACCAATTACGGAAAAACTAAAAAGTAACGCGAACAGACCTGCTATTAGGATTTTATTTGGCACCTTGAACTAATTTTTTAATACGATTAAAATCTTCTTCAGAATGAAAAGGAATCGTGATTTTTCCTTTACCATTCTTAGAAACTTTAACGTCTATTTTATGTCCAAAGTATTCTGAAAACGTGGATATACTTTTTTTAATGAATTTTGGTAACTCTTCATCTGTATCCGTTTTTGAAGGTAATTTAATTTCATCATTGGTATTGTAATTTCTAACTAAAACTTCAGTTTCCCTAACCGATAATTTATTTGAAAGAATTTTTTCGTAAATATCAAGCTGAATGGTTTGGTCCTCAATTGTAATTAAAGCACGCCCATGTCCCATAGAAATAAAACCATCACGCATACCTGTTTGGATAATGGGGTCTAGTTTTAATAAGCGTAAATAGTTAGCAATAGTTGAACGTTTTTTACCAACACGTTCGCTCATTTGTTCTTGGGTAAGTTGAATTTCGTCAATTAAACGCTGGTACGATAAAGCAATTTCTATCGGGTCTAAATCCTGACGTTGAATGTTTTCAACCAATGCCATTTCCAACGATTCTTGATCGTTAGCAATTCTAACATATGCAGGAATAGTTTCTAAACTAAGCAGTTTTGAAGCTCTGTAACGACGCTCTCCAGAAACTAATTGATATTTATTAAGTCCTAATTTTCTAACGGTAATAGGTTGAATAATGCCTAATTCCCTAATTGAAGAGGCAAGTTCCCGTAAAGATTCCTCACTAAAATTTGTACGTGGTTGAAAGGGGTTAACTTCAATAAAATCAATATCCAATTCAACAATATTGCCAATAACTTTATCAGCATTCTTGTCTTGAACGGATTGAATGTCATTATCAGGATCTTTTAATAGCGCTGATAAACCTCTACCTAAAGCTTGTTTTTTTGTTGCCTTAGCCATAATTTCAGGAGTTTTTATTGATGACTTCTTTTGCCAAACTTAAGTAATTGCTCGCGCCTTTACTACTGGCATCGTAATTTATTATACTCTCACCATAACTCGGTGCTTCACTTAAACGCACATTACGCTGAATGATGGTTTTAAATACCATATCGTTAAAGTGTTTTTGAACCTCCTCAACCACTTGGTTTGATAAACGTAAGCGTGAATCGTACATGGTTAATAGTAAACCTTCAATATCTAATTCAGGATTGTGAATTTTTTGAACACTTTTAATGGTATTTAACAATTTTCCTAAACCTTCAAGCGCAAAATATTCACATTGGATAGGAATCATTACAGCATCAGCAGCGGTTAAAGCGTTTAATGTTAAAAGCCCAAGAGAAGGCGCACAATCAATTATAATATAATCGTAATCGTTCTTAATATCACCTAAGGCTTTTTTGAGCATGTATTCGCGTTCATCTTTATCAACAAGTTCTATTTCTATAGCAACTAAGTCAATATGCGCAGGAATAATATCAAGATTAGGTGTTTCTGTTTTAATAATAGCTTCTCTGGCAGAATTAGAATGCTCTAAAAGTTGGTAGGTTCCTATTTCTACGGTTTCTACATCTATACCAATTCCAGAAGTCGCATTTGCCTGAGGGTCAGCATCAATAAGTAGGACTTTTTTTTCTAGAACGCCAAGGGATGCTGCTAAATTTATGGATGTTGTGGTTTTTCCAACACCGCCTTTTTGATTAGCAATTGCAATGATTTTACCCATTAAATGATTTGGTTTTATTAACGGTAAAAATACAATTATTTGTGAGGAATAAAAACGGAACTTGTTAACAACATTTAAATATGAATCAATTTATGATAATATAATTTTTTTAGTTTGTCCTTCTTATTTCTTCTTCATTTCCAAAGTTTCGTCTTTTCTCATTTATTTTTTTGTTTCCGAAGCTATAACTAGCTGAAAATCTTATAAAACGATTATTATCATTTTGTCCATACACTTGTTTCACTCCATTTACTGTAGATGCTAAGTTGTTTAAGCTAGAGGTGTTAAAAATATCTTTTACTAATATAGCAACTTGTAAGTTTTTATTTAAAAATTGTTTGCTAATGCCTAAATCTAGGCTGTAGGTTTCTCCTAAGCTAAACAGTCCAGCTTTAAAAGGCGAATCATAAGAGACATCAATTTGTAGTTTAGTAGATTCATTTAAAATAAATTTATTGCTAGAATTTCCACTAAACGTGATACCATTTTGTGGTTTTGCACCAATGTTTTCGGTGAATTCCGTTTTTGATCCTATAAGGTTTAAACTGTTTTGACTTTGCCACCATGAGATTTTATTAAATGTAAAGCTCTCGCTAATGCCATATACATACTGTTTAAAAAAGTTAGATCGTGTTACAATTTGTGTACTGTTTTCAACATCCGAAGTGAAAATAATACTCGACCCGTCGTCTCTAATACTTAAAAAAGCATTAGTAGTACACTTGTTTTTGTAAGTGTGTTTAAATTCAAAACTATCAATAAAAGAGGGTCTCAAAAACGGATTTCCTACACTATAGGTATTACTGCTAATAACTACTCTAAAAGGGTTTAAATCTCTAAAACGAGGTCTTTCAATACGTTTGCCATAGCTTAGTGAAAAACTGTTATTGTCATTTTTATTATAGCTAGCATAAAAGGAAGGAAACAGTTTTGTATAGTTATTCGTATTGGTTTCATTTAATTCTAATGAGAAACCTTTAGTATTTGTGTTTTCTAACCTTAAGCCCAATTGTATATCCCATTTTTCATTTACTTTTTTTAATCCACTTATGTAAATGGCTTGATTATTCTCTTCATATTTAAAGGTATTGGATATATTGGAGTCAAAAACTGGAGTTCCTGTTATGGTATTAAAAAATTGAATATCACTGGTGTTTTTAATGGAACTAACTTTTAAACCATAAGACAGATTCATAAATTTTGTTGGGTGCTCCACATCAGTTTTTATGCTTAGGTTTTCTGTGTTTTGATTCGAAAAGGTATTAGCTGATGCATTTATTCCCAAGAAATCATTATTAGCAGAAAAGCTATTAGTTATAAAATCTCTATTTTGATTAGAATCGTATGTAAAATAATCTAAGTCAAAAGATATGCCTTTTCCTATGGTATCTAACTTGGTATTTGTGTGTAGATTAATTAAATGGCTATTGACTTTTACTTGATTATTTCCATTGTTAATTAGCAAAGAGTCTAATATGTTTGATTGATTGAATATTCTTGAAACGCTCCTGTCGATTAGGTTTGGTGTTTTTGTATTTCCTAAATATTGGATACCAATAATTGTTTTATCGCTAATACTATAATCTAATAATAATTGTGCAGATATATTATCTTGCTCGTCTTTAGAGCTAATGTCAATATCCCAATTACTCTCAGGATAAAATACTTGAAAGTCTTCGGTGTTTCTTGAGTTGCCTTTTGTGCCATTTAAGTTAAAGGAAATGCTTAATTTATTTTTATTGTAAAGCAAGCTATTTCTTAATGTGAAAAAATTGTAGGTATTTATATTGTCAACAGCAGAAATAGTATTTTTCCAAGCGTTTAATTGTCCTTTTTTTAGAACGATATTAATGAGTCCACCGTTACCAGCAGCTTCATATTTTGCGGGAGGTGTAGTTATAACTTCTATTTTTTTAATATCACTAGCAGAAATTGAATTTAAATAACTTGTTAAATCTTCGCCAGAAAGTTGTAATAAACGACCATTAATCATAACTCTAGATTCGCCTCTACCAAGTAAATTAATACTATTATTTTGAACCCTTAAACCTGGTGCAATTCGTAACGCATCCAAAGCATCCCCACCTATTGCTGTAACGCTATTTTCAACATTAAAGATTATTCGATCTGGTTTTTGTTCAATTAATTTTTTTTGTTGTGTTATAACTATTTCGTCAAGTGTGTTGTCTGCTTTTAATACTATAGTTCCTAAATCTAAATCTTCTTTTAGGTTTATTTCTTTCTCAAAATTAGTGTAGCCTATAAAACTGATTGTCAATTTATAACTTCCAGGTTTTACTTTTAAATTGAAAGCACCATCATCACCTGTTATACTTCCAGTAACAATCTCTCCATTAAAGTTTGTTAAAGCTACGTTAGCCCAAACAATACCTTGAGATTTATCTGTTATTTTTCCTTTAAGATTAACTTGTGAAATTAATAATGATGGGAGTGTTAAAAGAATTAGTGTGACTAAACGTTTCATAAGGTTTTTAATTTTGAGATTGATACTTGTTTTATTTGAATCAAATATCTGATGGATGAAAACCTTATACGACCGATTACAAAAAGTCGAACGCATTTTTAGTTTAGAAATGTGTTCGACTTTTTATAAGAAAACGTTCGACTTTTTACAAAGCCTAATGTTTATGGATGTTTTCGGTATGCTGTGGGTGTTTTTCCTGTATGCTTTTTAAAAGCAGTATTAAATGAAGATTTTGAATTAAAACCCACTTCGTACAAGGTTTCGAGTATGGTGTGTTTCTTTTTTGAAGGATCTTTCAATATTGACATCGCTTTTTCAATACGATACTTATTTATAAAATCGAAAAAATGTTGACCAAGTTCTTGATTTATTAGAATAGATAATTCACGATGCGGTATATCTATTTTTTCTGAAAGACTTTTTACCGTTAATGATGGTTCCAAAAAGGGTTCTTCTTTAACCATATAAGATTCAAGGTTTTGAATCTGCTCATTGTATTCTGATTCATCACCAGAATTATGCATTGCCATTTCTTTAGATAAACGTAGATTAACAGTAACGCCTCTAAATAATTTAGGCGATATAAGCGCTTTGAAAACCAGCCAAAAACTGAAAAATAAGCCAAATGATAATAAAATAATTCTGAAAATATTGACATAATTCACATCAAAATCTCCAGAATCTCTTATTACACCTTTAATAAAGGTTAATGCTTGACCAATTAGTATAAAAATTATAAGTTGCTTTAGCCAACGGTAATAGTAGAAAGCATCCTTACTCGTGTAATTTTCTAAAAGCAATTTTCTATATCTTAGTAAATAGTATATTTCAGCAATGATGAAAATAATCTCAACAATACGATTCATTACACTTATGAACTGCCCTTCAAAAGATTCAGAATAATTAGATAAAAACAGGAATTGATTATTTTTAGAAGCCAAAAAGAAATTAGGTATTAGTATAAGAATACTAATAACCCAAGGCAATAATAGTAATAGATGCTTTGGCTTAAGTCTAAAATCGGAATATATTACCGAGAGAATATAAAGAAATAGCAAGGGGTCTTTAAAACTGGAAATTTGTATTCTCAACATTTCTATAGAAGGTGGGAATTCAATAAAGTTGTGATAAAAGAAGACGCTAATATCTACAGCAGTAATAATTAAAAAGCTAGCAAGTAATTGATTACTGAGCTTTTTTGAGCTTTTTACGGATAACAAAAAAACGCCTAAAAGTAAAAATAGAATAACAATTATAAAACTAACAATACTTATTATTGAGGAATTATCCATTTGATTGTAGGTAATTAAAATGTTTATTCCTCATCAATCAAAATCTGTAAAATTTTAATGGCTGCTTCACTAATTTTAGTGCCAGGGCCAAAAACGGCAATGGCGCCAGCATCAAATAAATATTGGTAATCTTGTTTTGGAATAACGCCACCAACAATAACCATAATATCATCACGACCGTATTTTTTTAATTCTTCAATTACCTGCGGAACTAGTGTTTTATGACCTGCTGCTAGTGAAGATACACCTAGTATGTGTACATCATTTTCAACAGCTTGTTTAGCAGCTTCTTTTGGGGTTTGAAATAGCGGACCAATATCCACATCAAATCCAACATCGGCATATCCTGTAGCCACCACTTTGGCACCTCGGTCATGGCCATCTTGTCCCATTTTTACAATCATAATGCGTGGGCGTCTACCATCTTGTTCTGCAAAAATATCAGCTAATTCTTGCGCTTTTTTAAAGGATTTATCGTCTTTTATTTCTTTACTATACACGCCTGAAAATGATTTTATTTGTGCTTTATATCTTCCAAATTCTGCTTCCAGCGCATCACTTATTTCACCAAGTGTGGCACGTTCTCTAGCAGCTTCAACAGCTAAAGATAGTAAGTTTTCGTTTCCTATTTGTGCAGCTTTAGTCAATTTAGATAAAGCAACTTTTACTTTTTCAGAATTTCTTTCAGATTTAATTTTATTTAATTGCTCAATTTGTTGATTACGAACCGTTTGATTGTCGACTTCAAGTGTGTTAATTGGAGCTTCTTCTCCTAATCTGTATTTGTTCACGCCAACAATGATATCTTGTCCAGAATCTATACGTGCCTGTTTTCTGGCCGCAGCTTCTTCAATTCTTATTTTAGGAATTCCTGCTTCAATAGCTTTGGTCATGCCGCCAAGTTCTTCAACTTCTTCAATTAAATTCCAAGCTTTTTCAGCGATATCGTTGGTTAGTTTTTCAACATAATAACTTCCAGCCCAAGGGTCGACCGTTTTTGTAATTTTGGTTTCTTCTTGTAAAAAGATTTGTGTATTTCTTGCAATACGTGCTGAGAAATCAGTTGGTAAAGCAATGGCTTCGTCTAATGCATTGGTATGTAAACTTTGCGTGCCACCAAAAGCGGCAGCAGCGGCCTCAATGGTTGTACGAGCCACATTATTAAAAGGATCTTGTTCGGTTAAACTCCAACCAGAAGTTTGACAATGCGTTCTTAAAGCCAAAGATTTTTCATTTTTAGGATTAAATTGACTCACTAATTTTGCCCATAACATTCGTGCGGCACGCATTTTAGCAATTTCCATAAAATGATTCATGCCTATTGCCCAAAAGAACGAAAGGCGAGGGGCAAAGGTGTCAATATCCATCCCTGCTTCAAGCCCTTTTCTTATATATTCTAATCCATCAGCTAATGTGTATGCCAATTCAATATCGCAGGTGGCACCAGCTTCTTGCATATGATAACCGGAAATACTAATACTATTAAACTTAGGCATATTTTTGCTAGTGTATTCAAAAATATCCGAAATGATTTTCATGGATGGTGTAGGTGGGTAGATATAGGTGTTACGAACCATAAATTCCTTTAAAATGTCATTTTGAATCGTGCCTGCGAGTTGCTCAGGTTTTACACCTTGTTCTTCTGCAGCTACAATATAAAATGCCATGATTGGTAATACAGCACCATTCATAGTCATGGAAACACTCATTTTATCAAGTGGAATTTGATCGAAAAGCACTTTCATATCTTCAACCGAATCGATGGCAACTCCTGCTTTCCCAACATCACCAACAACACGCTCATGGTCAGAATCATAACCTCTATGTGTTGCCAAATCAAAAGCAACAGATAATCCTTTTTGTCCAGCTTCCAAATTTCGTCTATAGAATGCATTACTTTCTTCTGCGGTTGAAAATCCTGCATATTGTCGAATGGTCCAAGGCCTGCGAACATACATGGTACTGTAAGGCCCACGTAGGTTTGGAGCAATACCAGCAACAAAATTTAAGTGTTCTAAATTTTCAATATCATGTTTTGAGTAAACGGTTTCAACATGAATATCCTCAGCAGTTCGAAATCTAGAAGCTTCTGACTTCTCACTTCTGACTTCATGCTCTAATTTAATATGTTGAATATTTTTGTGCATGGGTTTAATAATTATGTCCTAACATGCGGACCTGTAACTGGTTATTGTGTTGGAACTTTATTAAAATCTACTTTGTTGTCTTCAATTGGTTTTTCCTTTACTTGAGTTAAATCCACATCAAAAAGTTTAGCATAATATAAATCAAAAGCGATATAGCCTGCTAAATATTTATCAGATGTGGCTCTGTTATACCTAGTCATTAATGGTGAACCAAATAACTTAGGACTCATGCTGTTTGTTGAAATGAGAGCATTTAGCGTAGTTTTTAAGTTTTTATCTTGGATATTATCAGCTAAACACTGAAAAAAAGCACTGTTATAGTTTAAATGGCTTTTTGTGTTTTGAGCATCCCAAAGTTTACCTTCTTTTTTAAGTGCTTCAAACACTTTTACGGTATGTGGTGAAACGATATCGGTATATTTTACTCGTCCATTAATAGCATTTCTAACAAATTGGGAATAGGCAAGGTTTATATTGGGTTGGTCTTTACTATAAAATTTGGTAATATCATCTTCAAAACTATAAATGGCTTCATTAATAAGAAGTTTTAGGTTTTCTTTTTCACAATCAATACTAATATCTTTATCAGGAAATTTAAAATCATCAAATTTTTTCTCTTCTTTACAACCAACAAATGCCAATGCTAAAAAAAATACTACAAGGTTAAATTTTAAGTTTATTTTACTTTTCATTTTTTAATCGTTTTTGTTCCAATGTTTCTGATAATCGTTTTTCTATAATAGGTTCAATCAAAGTTTTTCTTTGATTGGTTTTTACAAAGGGGTAAATTTCCAACTCGTCTTTCATTCTGTTATTAAGGTTTGGGTGTATGTTTGTGCCCAATAATACATTTTCGCCAGCATCAAATTGTTGTTGCTCTTTTAACGCGCTTTCTTTTATTTTACGTTGAATGGTACCTTCTTTAAGTTGCTTTAAAAAACCACCATTTTTTTCAATATCCTTAAATAAATCCAAAGCTTTTTCAGATAATTGGGTTGTTAATGTTTCGATGTAATAAGCACCATCAGCCGGATTATTAACTTTGTCAAAATAACTTTCATGTTTTAAAACCAACAATTGATTTCTTGCAATACGCTCACCAAATTCGTTATCTTTATGATAAATGGCATCATAAGGTAAATTGCAGATGGTATTGGCACCTCCTAAAATAGCACTCATACACTCCGTGGTTGTGCGCAACATGTTGGTGTTATAATCGTAAAGTGTTTTGTTTCGTTTTGAAGGGGTTGCTATAATATGATAATTTGAAGTCATATTATATTCTTTGGCTAATGTTGACCAAAGTAAACGTAATGCCCTTAGTTTTGCTATTTCGAAAAAATAATTAGTGCCTACGGAAACATTAAAAATTGCTTGAAAATTTTTATTATTTATATTTGAAAGCCGATTTAAATACTCGTTTGCATGAGCCATGGCGTAAGCTAATTGTTGCACCATGTTTGCGCCAGCATTCTGGTATAAGGAAACATCAACACCAAACGAATTCGTGTATTCTGTTACAGACTGAAATTTGCTGAAATCTTCATTGAAATTATAGAAGAAATTGCCATTTTTAGATAGATGTCCTATGATATCTGTGTTTATATGGATTCCGGCCTTTGTAGGAATTACAGAAAGGTTTTGAACAAACTTTGGAGATAAAAACTGTAATTCAAAATGAATTGAGGTTTCATTTAAATCAATATTTTTCAATAAGCCTTCAACTTGAATGTCTTCTGAAGGAATAATAAACTTGATGCTTTCAGCTCCTCTTTCAATAACATCAACCGCCTTTAGGTTCGATTTTTCAACGTTAGCTACGAATATGGATTGACATATTTTCCATTGGCTTGCTTTGGTATTTGAAATTTCAGGAAGTTCAGTGAAATCATCTGCATGATAAAAAGGTTTTACTGCAATATCTTCGTTGGAATTCCAAATAAGCGCATCATTGTAATCAGCTCCTTTCAAGTCGAACTGTATTTTTTGTTTCCATTGTTTCGATGAAACTGAATCAAATTCACTAAATAACTTTTTAGTCATTTTGTTTTGTTTTTAAACTGTCCTCGTATTCAATAATAAAAATTTCTTCGTTATCTCGTTTCATGTAATATTCTTCCCGAGCAAACTTTTCCAAGCCTTCTTCTGTACTTAGTTTTTTTATTGCTTTGTTATCCTTTTCAATTTCTCTTTTATAGTATTCTTTTTCATCTTCCAGAGCTTCAATATCAGTGTTTAATTCATTGTGTATAAACCAAGAATTGGCATCAAAAAACAACATCCAAATAGCAAAAACCACTAAAATTAGTATAAACCAATTTTTAAAGGGTTTTAAATATTTACTTGTATTTTTGTTGAATTTTGCCACTTACAATCTGTTGTTTATAATGGTGCGCACAATATCTACAGCTACGGTGTTGTATTTATTGTTTGGGATAATAATATCAGCGTATTCTTTCATGGGCTCTATAAACTGATCGTGCATCGGTTTTAGCGTGGTTTGATACCTTATTAAAACTTCATCAATATCTCTTCCGCGTTCTTTTATATCGCGTTTTAGTCGTCTAATTAAGCGTTCATCAGTATCAGCATGTACAAATATTTTAATATCAAACATATCTCGCAAATCCGGATTTGTTAAAATTAAAATGCCTTCAACAATCATCACTTTTCTAGGGTATGTTAAAATAGTATCACCTGTTCTATTATGTTTAACGAACGAATAAACAGGTTGGTGTATGGGTTTGTTATTTTTTAATTCTTTAAGATGATTTGCTATCAAATCAAAATCAATCGATCTGGGGTGATCAAAATTCACATTAACACGTTCTTCTAGTGATAAGTGACTTGTATCTTTATAATATGAGTCTTGAGAAATTACACCGACTTCACCTTCAGGAAGTTCATTCAGTATCTGATTTACAACAGTAGTTTTACCACAACCAGTGCCGCCTGCAATTCCTATAATTAACATGATTTGTTATTTAATTAACCTTTACAAAGTTAGTTAAATGATAATTATTAAGATGGAAAACGACTTATTTTTTTATGGATGAAACTTCTGCTTCGGTAACTATTTTATTGTTTTTATTTCCCCAACTATTGGTTATATAATTCATAACATCAGCAACTTCATCATCGCTTAATCCTAAAGCGGCCATATTGCTGTTATACGTTTTTCCGTTTACAACAATTTCACCTTCTTGCCCGTATTTTATAACTCTAATACTTTCCTCACGCTTTTTCATCAGGTAGTCCGATTTTGCCAAAGGCGGATACACATTTTCAACACCTTTACCATTTGGCAAATGACAGGACATACAGAAATCAGTATAAATTTCGCTGCCTCTTTCTATACTTTCTTGTAGTGGATCTTGAGACGTGTATGAATTTGTTTTTGGGTTACATACGAAAAATGATGATAATGCTAGTAAGCAGATTACAACTAATTTCATAAGTTTCTTTTTATTCTTCTGGAACAATTTTATAAATACCTTTTCCTTCTACAGCAACGTAAATGTAACCATCTGGAGCTTGAACCACGTTTCTAACACGACCAATATCCTCAAATAATTTTTCACGTTTAACCACTTTGTTGTTTTCTAAAATCAAACGTTCAAGATATTTAAATTTTAAAGCACCCACAAGTACATTGCCTTCCCAATCTGGATATTTTTCAGAAGAAACTATAGCCATTCCACTAGGTGCAATTGATGGTACCCAATAAAAAAGAGGTTGTTCCATACCTTCTTTTTCTGTAATGTCAGTAAAAGAAGTTCCGTTATAGTTTATGCCATAAGAAATGACAGGCCACCCAAAGTTCTTGCCTTTTTCTACAATATTAATTTCGTCACCTCCTTTTGGGCCATGCTCGTTTACCCAAATGGCTCCAGTAAAAGGGTTTTTTGCCATACCCTGCGGATTTCTGTGACCGTAACTAAAAATAGCAGTTTTGGCGTTTTCAACATCTAAAAAAGGGTTGTCACTAGGAATGCTGCCATCATCATTTAATCTATAAATTTTACCACAATCTCTGGTAATATCTTGCGGGTTTTCATCTCGATTACCTCTATCTCCAATAGAAAAATACAAGTAACCGTCGTCGTCAAATTCTATACGGGAACCCCAATGTTGCCCTTTTTTTGAGTTTGGCTCCGCTTTATAAAGTTGCTCTAATTCAACTAAAGCATTACCATTTAACTTCGCTCTTGCTAAAGCGGTATTGCCACCTTCGCCTTCACCTTCTTCAGAGGCGTATGTCATATAAATCCAGCCATTATTTTCGTAATCTGGATGTAATTCAATATCCATAAACCCACCTTGTCCACGAACATAAACCTCTGGTACGCCTTCAATATTTGTTTTTATACCATCTTTAAAATGAATGAGTTCTCCAGATTTTTCAGTAATTAACATACTTCCATCAGGTAGAAATGTCATGCCCCAAGGGATATTTAATTCTGGCACAATAAGTTCTGTAGTATAGTTTACATCAATGGGGTCTTCAGCTTTTACCTCAGACTCCATTTGTTGCGCGCAAGCAGCAAAAGTGATACACATTATAGCTAAAATGGAGTGAATTTTTTTCATGATTAAATTTTTGATTTAAATTTACGTTAAAAAACATAGTTTACATTAATACCTGTAAAATAATTTACTGGGTTTCCCGGATAAAAATATCTTGGTGCGTTACCACCAAAACCAGATGCATTTATTAAAATCTGGGATGCATACTGTGTATCAAAGATATTATTTAGTCCGAAGAATACGTCTAATTTTAGCGTTTTATTAAGATTTGATTGATAACCAATTTTAAAGTTGGTTATGTTATAACTATCAGAATATAAATTATTAGCGTCTGTAATGGGCATGCTGCCCACGTATTGAAAGTTAATATTTCCATAAAAACCAAAAGCTGAATCAAAAAGAATTCCAGCATTAAATATATCTGATGGTACTCCTGTTAAGTCGTTTCCCGAAAAATCATCAGTGTCATCAATAAATTCTTTAAAAGAGAAATTATTGAGTGTATAGTTTATAAAGGAGCTAAGCGTTATGTTTTCATTTTGTAACCATTCATAATTTAAGCCCAACTCTAAACCGTCATGTTGCGTTTTACCAGCATTTATTCCAATAAACTCATCTTGAGCCGTGCGTCTTGAAACCAACAGATTTTTAATGTTTAAACGGTAAATAGCCATACTAAATTGTATGCTGTTATTAAGCATAGAACCTCTGGAGCCAATTTCAAAATTCCAGCCTGTTTCTGGTTTTAAGTTTGTGTTTATTTGTCCATTGGGTAGTAAGGTTTCATTTAGAGAAATAGGAGAGAAGCCATGGCTAACACTTGAAAAAACACTGATATTTTCTGAAAACAAATGAGATAATCCAAATTTTGGCGACACGATACTTTTAAATTTAAAATTACCTGACTGATCTGGGTTTTCACTTGAAACTTCAAACCTATCAGCTAATTTATAAGCGGTTTCATTTAAGTTTAAGCCCATTGAAAGTGTTGTTTTATCAGAAAACTCATAGTTTGCTTCGGCGAAAACATTGTAGTAACTGCGTTTTTCTTTAAAATTTGATAATGGTTTACCTTCAACACTGCCGGTATCTGCTGGGAAATCTTCATATAAATTTTCAAAGGTTTTATAGGTATAAGTGTCTCTAAAAAGTTCGCCCCCAAACGTCCAATTAAGCATTTTATTAAATAATTTTTGGTTTCCTAAAACACGTGTTCTAATACCATAACCTAAGGTGTTTTCTTCTAAAATATTGAAAGGTCGAGGCTCATAAGCATCTCTAAAAGACATAAAAATACTAGTGGCTTGTTTTATTTTTGTATTGTAATCATGACTCCAGCTTAAACCAAGAATACCACGTTTAGCATCTTCAAAACCTTTGGCCTGTTGCCAATTAAAATCTGCTTTTTTTGGGGTGTTTAAATAGTCTGTTTCAGTTATGGAACTTGGTATAAAGGCCTTCAAATCAACATAACTAGCTAAAAAAGACAACTCATCTTTTTCACTTAAAAAATGATTAGATGTTACGGTAAAAGTTTGTCTGTTGTACTCATTATTATCACGAAATCCATCGCTATGCGTATCACTATAAACGGCTCTAAAACTGTTTTTTGATGTACCATGATTTATATTTATAATACCTTTTTTTAATCCGAAAGAACCTAACGATAGTTCCGTATTTAAGCTCGATTGGTTTAAAAAAGCATTTTGAGGATTTATATGAATAACGCCACCCAAACCAGCACCATAAATACTTGATGCTGCCCCTTTAGTAATCTCAAAATGCGACATTGAAGCGAGTTCAAAATCTTCAATGGTGGTTTCTCCGCTGCCATTTGTTAAAGGAATATCTTTAAAATAGGCTCTAATTTTAGACGTCCCAAAAAGATTTCTAGAACCAATACCTCTAATGGTAATGCGGTTTGTGTTTAGCGCACCACTTTGCATAAACACCCCTGGTGTTCTATTTAAAATGGGAGAGAAATCTGTGTTATTTGATAATCGAATATCTTTTGAAGAAATAATATGAATGGACGCTGTTGCTTTTTTTAGTTTTTTTGGAATATGATTGGCATTAATAATGACTTCATTTAACTCGGAAGGGTTTATGTTTAGTTGAATAATGTAGTATGGATTGTTATTTAACTCTATTGTTTTTTTAATATAGCCTTCTTTTTTAAATGAATAGAGTCCAGAATTGCTTAATTCAAAAGTGCCATCTAAATTGGAGGTTGTAATAACTTCATTATTAGTATTTTTAATTTGAGTCATTGCTAAAGGTATATTGCTATTAGTGTCAATGATTTTACCCTTAATTTTTGACTGACCAAAACTTGTAAAAGTAATGCTAAGAAATAAGGAAGTTAAAATATTTTTTAAGGTGCAATTCACAATACTATTCTGAAATATTAAAGCTGTAAAAATATCATTTTTATATCACAAATATTTTTTTGTAATTATAATTAAAAACGAATAAATAAACTATATTTGCATCCCGTTACAGATAACCATTTCGGGGTGTAGCGTAGCCCGGTTATCGCGCCGCGTTTGGGACGCGGAGGTCGCAGGTTCGAATCCTGCCACCCCGACAAAATAGTATATCAATCTATATCAAAAACCTGTTAATCGTATGATTTACAGGTTTTTCTGTTTTTAACGGTGTCATATGAATGTAAATAATGCAGTTAAAAAAGTCAACAAATCGGATAACAAATCGATTTTAGTAAAAGTGTTGTCCGAATTGTTAAAATTCAATGATTAGTTGATAGAATAAATGTATCTTTAAAGTGATTTGACTTTCGTCTGGTAATAAATAAGTATTAACAAAAAGACGAAATCATGAGAACAACAGCAACTTTCAGTATTTTGTTCTGGGCGGATTTTTCCAGGGCAAAAAACAACCAAGCCTCCATTTACGTAAGAATTACGGTAAATGGCAAACGCGCAACAATCAGTTTAAAACGAAAAGTTCCGGTATCCGATTGGGATGCACATAAGGGGTGTTCCCGAGGGACTAATCAAAATACTAGGATGCTTAACAACTATTTAGAAGAAGTAAATAGTGGTATTTTTATGTGTTATCAAGAATTAAAGCTAGAACATAAGCTTATAACCTCCCAAGCCATAAAGTCAAGATACTTAGGGGAAGATGAGCAGAATCATTCTGTTATTGATATTATTAAGTATCATAAAGAAGATATGGAAGGCAAATTAAAATGGGGCACTCAAAAAAACTACTATACCACACAAAAGTATATCTCAAAATTTCTATTGGAGAACTACAAGACCACCGATATCTATTTGCAAGAACTCGATTATAATTTCATAATTAAGTTTGAAAAATATCTAAGGGGTTATATGCCAAAGGATCATCAAAAACCAATGGGAAATAATACGGTCATGAAACATATCGAACGGTTTAGAAAACTGATAAACCTAGCATTTAAACTGGGATGGATAGAACGTGACCCTTTTGTTAATTTCAAAGCCCAATTTATAAAAACGGAAAGAGGGTTTTTAAGTTTACAGGAATTGAGAACAGTAGAGGAGAGGCAATTCACGATTGAGCGATTACAATTGGTCAAAGATCTGTTTGTGTTCAGTTGCTATACCAGTTTAAGCTATATAGATGTCATTAATTTAACGGAAGATAATATTAATATAGGCATCGACGGAGAGTTATGGATTCACTATAAACGAGAGAAAACAACGAAGTCTATAAGAATCCCACTATTACCACAAGCATTAGAAATAATAGAAAAGTATAAAAGAAAAAACAAGTCAAAGATTAAAGAAAGTTTGTTTCCAAAAATCTCAAACCAAAAATTGAATGCCTACCTAAAGGAAATAGCTGATATATGTGGTATCAAAAAGAATTTAACATTCCATATTGCTAGACACACCTTTGCCACCACGGTAACATTAAGCAATGGTATGCCTATAGAAACAGTCTCAAAATTATTAGGACATTCCAGAATATCAACTACTCAAATTTACGCTAAGGTTATTGAGCGAAAAGTGAGTGATGATATGAAAAAGCTAAGAGAACAGTTTTTGAACGCAAAAAACGATTCAGATAAGGTGTATCAAAGTTTATAGATCTTCCGATAGTAGCTTAAAAGTAAAAAGGGAATCATTTAAAAACGATTCCCTTTTTCAATAAAATTTTTTATAGTAATTTTATTGGTCTCAAAAATAGTTAAAACTATGTACTTTAGTGCATTTCGCTTTAGCTTCTAAAAACTTTACTTTTGATTTATGTCAGAATCAAGGTCAAATGGACATAGTGTATCAAGATTAAGTGCTCATATAGTTTGGAGCACAAAATACTGATATCATGTTTTAAAAGGCGATATTCAGATGCGTTGTCGTTCTTTACTGATTCAAATATGTGATGCTGAAGATGTCCAAATATTAAAAGGAGTTATAGCTTACCAAAAAATGAAGACTATATTAATCTTAACCTTTATTTATTCTAAGATGCGTTCAATTTTAGATAAGTTTTTTATGGCATAAACTA
>TARA_R110002051_G_scaffold189070_2_pt1 | contig 41675 bp, 37 predicted proteins | sample TARA_R110002051 | Tara Oceans TARA_R110002051 (sample SAMEA4397023) | marine metagenome | biome: Polar Biome; feature: [MES] marine water layer (ENVO:01000295) within the mesopelagic zone...; material: water (ENVO:00002006), including particulate matter (ENVO:01000060) such... | reverse complement strand
CCGGAACTAACTCAAATAATGGACCACTTTTCAGGGAGCAGACCAGGGCGGGCTGTCGTTTCCCACCTATTCATATGGTGATACGCTACCGGAGCGCCTTCGTGGCGTGATTACGATAACCAATTTGTCAAAGCCCAGCCGGTTGAGGAGGACAATTGCTCATGAAATCGGCCACAAGGCCATGAATGTGAGTCATGAGTACAAGGCCACCGATCCTGCGCACGAAATCTACGATGAGGGTGGGTTGATGCTGTATGGATCGGGCGAAGACATTCCATCCGGGCGTGAGGGCCGCTGGCACCTGGAGCGTTTGCTCATGTCGCCTTTCGTCTACAGGCGCGACGCGGAGGGAAAGAAGGTATGGAACGAGGATTATAAGGAAGGGGGGCATTATTACGACCCGCTTTATGGTGAGAAGGTCGTCGATTTTCCGGGTGTATCGGGTATGGACCCTGATTGGTAAATCATGGCAGGCAAGCTAATTTATCTGATGGAGTTGGAGCGATGCATGGCTGCCGTCCGGGGGTGAGCCAGGTCAGATAGTTGTCTCGACCCGGTACCCCCGGCAAAAAATTAGCCTCACCGAAGTAATCGCTTCCTGCTTGTTGCGAGTTGTCCGCTCAATGACAAACAATGCCTCGCCTTCTTCACAGGAGAGCAGCTCAGCTTCTGTCTTGCTGGCCGACATGGCGGAAAACTTGATTTCGCCTTCCGTGAACGGGACATGTGTCACAAGCCATTCATTCGGGCTGATTTCATTGAAGATCGACATGTCTTCAGCTGAAACCCATTTCGGGTTCAGCCAGCGATCTTCGATCACATAGGGGCGGCCGTCAGCTGTATGTATGCAGACGATATGTTGAGCGTGGGCGCGCCTGCCGAATTCCATGATATTGCTGACTTCCGTAGGTGGAAGGACTCTTTCAGAGCAGATCAGTTCATAGCCGTATTCATGTCCCTTATCTGCTATTTCCTGGCGTATGACGGGAATGTACATGGTCGCCTTGCGGACCGGGTGTGTCGCAACACGGGTGCCGGCCTTGCGGCGCCGGTCCAGCAGGCCCTCATCCGCCAGATTCTGCAGGGCGCGGTTCACTGTTGCCCGGGCGCAACCAAACTCCTGGGCAAGATCCGCCTCGTTCGGGATGAGGTCGCCGGGTTTCCATTGCCGCGAATGAATTCGGGCCAACACTTCCTCCTGGACTGACTGCCAGCTATTGAACGGCGGGTCTGTCATAACGCGTCCCTGAGTTCACTCATCGTCCTGCGATATTTCTCCAAGATCTTGTCCCGGCCGACGTGGCGACCTTCTCTGACCAGGTGGCGTCCAGCGGACCAGACATCCGTAACAAGACCATCATCGCCGGCGAAAACATAGCTATCCAGAAGCGTGTCGCCTTCAAGCCCAGCCAGGCAGATGCTGTCAATGTCAAGCGCGAAAAGGTCTGCCAGAGCGCCTTCCTCTATCCGGCCGCTGTTGCGTCCGGCGGCCGTTGCGCCGCCTTTCGAAATAGCTTCGAAGACTGTTCGCCCCGTTGAATGGCCGGACCGCGACAACACGGCGCGGGCATGGTCTCTCAGGCGCTGGGAGTATTCCAGGGCCCTCAATTCTTCTGCCAGAGAGATGCGAATGTTTGAATCCGAACCGATTGCAATTGGCCCGTCATGTTCGAGCCAGGTGTCTGCCTGAAATATCCCATCTCCGAGATTGGCCTCGGTAGAGGGGCAGACGCCTGCGACGGCCCCTGAGCCCGCCAGACGGATGGTTTCAGTTTTCTCCATCCGGGTGCAGTGAATGAGACACCATCTGGGGCCGGCATTGCAATTGTCCAGGAACCAGGTGACCGGACGGGTACCATAGCGTTCCAGGACTTCGTCAACTTCTTCCTGCTGCTCCGCCAGGTGCATGTGGACCGGGCCGGAAGGCAGGAGCTGTTCGACCCGTGCTATGTCATTGTCAGCAACAGCCCGCAGGCTGTGAGGGGCTACGCCCAGCCTGCAATCCGCCGGAAGACTTCCCAAGGCGCCCTGTGCCTTTTCGACAAGCCGTGCGAACCGGTCGAAAGTGTTGCCAAATCTGACCTGGCCTCGATCAAGGGGGCGCTTATCGCATCCTCCGTACTGGTAGAGCACAGGGAGCAGCGTAAGGCCGATGCCACTTGTCGTGGCCGCTGCCGCGATCCGTTCGGAAGTTTCCGCGAGGTTTTCGTATGGCGTCCCGTCAGGTTGGTGATGGAGATAGTGGAATTCGACACTTGCTGCATAACCAGCTTCGAGCATTTCCATCTGAACAAATGCTGCGATGTCTTCGATGTGACGAGGTGCCAGGCGTTCCAGGAACCGGAACATCAGTTTGCGCCACGTCCAGAAATTGTCCTTTCCATCAGGTCCGCGACCCTCGGTAAGTCCGGCCATGGTACGCTGGAAAGCATGCGAATGAACGTTGGCCGGGGAGGAGAGAAGCAGGCCGGTCCGGGTGCCTTCCGGGGGGTGCCCTGAGCGTACGGACAGGATGGTGCCCTCCGGGCTCGTTTCCACGCGGACCGCATCGGACCACCCATCCGACAGGAGCGCTTTTTTCGCCCAGATGACCGTCATTACATCTTTCCTAGTCTAATAATATGTATATACATATGCAGCAGACCGTACCCTCAGGCAACAGGAAATCATGTTACTGACGCACGCAAAGCTCGCGACGTTTGAAGGAAATGAGCCGTACGGACTCGTTCCGGATGGGGCCGTCTGGATGAAAGACGGGCGGTTGCGTTGGGTCGGAACGTGCGCGGATATTCCTGAAGCTGCCCGGAACGACGAGCGCCTGGATCTGGAAGGGCGCCTTGTTACGTCAGGCCTTGTGGATTGCCATACCCATATCGTTCACGCAGGAAACCGGTCCGCCGAATTCGAGGCGCGTCTGAACGGGGCATCCTATGAGGAAATTTCCCGGTCCGGAGGCGGCATCGTCTCGACCGTGGAGGCGACCCGGGCTGCAAGCGAGGAGGATCTTCTGAGATCGGCCCTGTTGCGTGTGGACGCCCTGATTGCGGAAGGGGTGACAACGCTCGAGATCAAGTCCGGTTACGGGCTGGACATAGAGACCGAGATGAAGATGCTTCGCGTGGCGCGGCAGGTGGAAAAGGTGCGGCCCCTCCGGGTCCGTACAACTTTCCTCGGAGCCCATACGCTGCCTCGCGAATATGCGGGGCGCCCGGACGATTACCTTTCGGATGTCTGCCTTCCGGCAATGGAAGGCGCAAAGGCCGAGGGTCTGGCCGATGCGGTGGATGGGTTCTGCGAGACCATTGCCTTTTCGCCGCAAGACATCCGGACCGTGTTCGAAAAAGCTCGGACGCTCGGCTTGCCCGTGAAGCTGCACGCCGAGCAATTGTCCTGGTTGGGCGGCGCACGCATTGCCGCAGAATATGCCGCGCTCTCGTGTGATCATCTGGAATATGCAACGCCGGAAGATGCCGAGGCGATGCAGCGTCATGGGAGCATAGCGGTCCTGCTTCCGGGCGCATTTTACTTCCTCCAGGAAACGCGGCCGCCGCCCGTATCGGCATTCCGCGAACATGACGTCCCCATGGCGATTGCGACGGACTGCAATCCGGGTTCCTCACCGATGACCTCGATTCTGAGCGCGATGAACATGGCCTGCGTCCTGTTTCGTCTGACGCCTGAAGAAGCGCTGCGCGGCGTCACCCGGAATGGCGCGATGGCGCTTGGCCTGGAGGATGTCGGGCGCATGCATGCAGGGCAGTCTGCAGATCTCGCGGTCTGGGATGTGGATCATCCTGCGGAACTGTCCTGCCGGATCGGTTTCAATCCATTGTACAAGCGCATTTTTTGCGGAGAGGTCACATGATTGTCCTGGAACCTGGCGCCACGGGTCTGGCGGCGCTGGAAAATATCTGGCGCTCGGACGTGCCTGTCAGGCTGGCTGAGCGGGCCCGCAAGGATGTCGACCGGGCCGCAGACGTGGTCGCGCGGGCAGCTGAAGGCGAGCAGGCGATTTATGGTGTGAACACCGGCTTTGGAAAACTTGCCAGCATCAAGATTGCACCGGCCGACACGGCCAGGCTGCAGCGCAACCTTGTCCTGTCCCATTGCTGTGGTGTTGGTGACCCGCTGGAGCCTGCCACCGTGAGGCTCATGATGGTGCTGAAACTCCTGTCGATCGGCCGCGGTGCGTCTGGTGTATCCTGGCAGGTCGCGGTGCTGATCGAGAGAATGGTCAGCGAAGGCGTCCTGCCCATCATCCCCGAGCAGGGCTCTGTCGGGGCATCTGGTGATCTGGCGCCGCTGGCGCATATGGCGGCGGCGATGATGGGAGAGGGGGAAGTCTTCTTTCAGGGGCGCCGGATGCCGGCCAGGGTGGGCCTGGAGGCAGCGGGCCTGTCGCCCGTGGAATTCGGTGCCAAGGAAGGCCTGGGCCTGATCAATGGAACGCAGTTTTCAACGGCCTGCGCGCTTGCGGGATTGTTCGATGCAAAACGCAACCTGCTGCAGTCTATCGTTTCCTCCGCGCTCTCTACGGATGCCGTCATGGGGTCGACAGCGCCATTCCTTGCGGAAATACACGAGTTGCGGGGCCATCCCGGACAAAAGCGCGTTGCGCGGGCGATCCGTGACATCATTGAGGGGTCGGAAATCCGGGACAGCCATCGCGAAGGGGATGGACGAGTCCAGGATCCCTATTGCATCCGATGCCAGCCGCAGGTGACTGGCGCCGCGCTGGACCTTCTCGATATGGCGGGACGGACGCTGGAGATCGAAGCCAACGCCGTATCCGACAATCCGCTTGTCCTGGTCGAGCGGAACGAAATCGTTTCGGGCGGAAACTTCCATGCCGAACCGGTCGCGTTCGCGGCGGACATGATCGCATTGGCGATCGCCGAAATCGGCGCCATCGCGCAGCGGCGGATCGCAGTCATGGTCGACCCGGCCCTGTCCTTCCACTTGCCGCCATTCCTGACCCGGGCTCCCGGGCTGAATTCCGGCATGATGATCGCCGAGGTCACGTCAGCAGCTCTCATGAGCGAAAACAAGCACATCGCAAATCCGTGTTCGACCGATTCCACGCCCACTTCCGCAAACCAGGAGGACCACGTGTCCATGGCGGCCCATGGCGCGCGCCGGCTTGGCAGGATGAACCGGAATCTCAGCATGATCCTGTCGGTGGAATTTCTTTGCGCGGCGCAAAGCGTGGAGTTTCGCGAACCGCTGAGGACCAGCCCCGCATTGAGGGATGTTCTCGCTGCAATCCGGGCGAGGGTTCCGAGACTGGACGAAGACCGGTTTCTGGCGCCGGATCTTGCAGAAATGAATACCCTTGTGCGGGACGCAGCCCTGTCGCGGGCAGCAGGACTGCCCGAAAGTGTCGACGGGGTTGCTGCATGAGACCCGTCGATATCAAGTCCGGAGAGGGCGCGATCGTCCTTGGCGTTCCGCACAGCGGGACATACCTGCCGCCCGATATTTACGCAAACCTGCGGCCGCCGGCCCGTTCCCTTGCCGATACCGATTGGCATGCGGACAGGCTGTATGCTGATTTATTGCCGGATGCGACCGTCGTCAGGGCAAACTTTCACAGATACCTGATCGACGCGAACAGGGATCCGGACGGAAGCCCGCTCTATGACGGCGCGAACACGACCGACCTTGTTCCGATGACGGATTTTGACGGGAACGCAATCTGGGCGGAGGCGCCCGGGCGCACAGATATCGAAGCCCGTCTTGCAGCCTGGCACCATCCCTATCATGCCGCGCTGGCCGGGGAACTGGAGCGGGTGCATCGCAAGCATGGTCTCGCCGTCCTGGTGGACTGTCACTCGATCCGATCCCGGATCCCTTTCCTGTTCGATGGGGTGCTTCCGGACATCAATCTTGGTACCAATCTCGGAACTTCGTGCGACGAGCGCATTGCGGAAGCCGCCGTGAACGCGTGCCGGAACGGGGGGGATTACACATTTGTTCGCGACGGGCGGTTCCGAGGGGGGTGGACAACCCGCCATTATGGCCGCCCCGGCAATGGGGTCCATGCGATCCAGATCGAACTGGCCCAGGCAAACTATCTCGCAAGCGAGTGTGTGCCATTTGAATATGACTCTGCCAAGGCGGAACGCCTGCGCAGTCATCTGAGAGGGATACTCAGAGCCATTGAAGATGCAACGACCGAAATGGGACAAAGCCATGAATAATAACCGGCACAATCAACGCGATGTATTTCCGCCCACGGGAAAGGAGATCACCGCAAGAAGCTGGCAGACGGAAGCACCAATGCGCATGCTGATGAACAATCTTCATCCCGATGTGGCAGAAAACCCGCACGAACTTGTCGTCTATGGCGGGATTGGGCGGGCTGCCCGGACATGGAAGGATTTTGACCGCATTGTCGAGACGCTCCAGCGTCTTGAAGACAATGAAACGCTCCTTGTTCAGTCCGGCAAGCCTGTCGGCGTTTTCCGGACGCATGAGGACGCACCGCGCGTCTTGATCGCGAATTCGAACCTGGTGCCCCACTGGGCCAATTGGGATCATTTCAACGAACTGGACCGGAAGGGGCTGGCCATGTACGGCCAGATGACGGCTGGCTCGTGGATCTATATCGGGTCCCAGGGGATCGTGCAGGGTACGTACGAAACCTTCATGGAGGCGGGCCGCCAGCATTATGGCGGCGAGCTGTCGGGGCGCTGGATCCTGACGGGCGGTCTTGGAGGCATGGGGGGCGCCCAACCCCTGGCCGCGGTCATGGCGGGCGCCTCTTGCCTGGCTGTGGAATGCGATGAGACGCGTGTCGATTTTCGCCTGAGAACGGGGTATGTCGACCACAAGACTCATTCGCTCGATGAGGCGCTCGACCTGATTGCGAAATGGACAGCGGCCGGTGAAGCGAAGTCGGTCGGCCTGATTGGTAACGCCGCCGACATATTCCAGGAAATATTCGACCGCGGTGTCCGGCCGGACATGGTAACCGATCAGACCAGCGCGCATGATCCGGTTCATGGCTATCTGCCGCAGGGATGGAGTGTTGCCGAGTGGCGTGAACGTCAGGAAAGTGACCCGAAGGCCGTCGAACTTGCCGCACGTGCGAGTATGAAGGCACATGTGGAGGCCATGGTGAATTTCTGGGATGCCGGTGTCCCGACGTTCGACTATGGCAACAATATCCGGCAGGTCGCAAAGGAAGAGGGGCTTTCCACTGCATTCGACTTCCCCGGATTTGTACCTGCCTATATCCGGCCTCTCTTCTGCCGTGGCATCGGGCCCTTCCGCTGGTGCGCCCTGTCGGGGGATCCGGAAGATATCTACAAGACCGACGCGAAAGTTCGGGAACTTGTCAATGATCCGCACCTGCACAACTGGCTCGACATGGCGCGAAGCCGCATTTCGTTCCAGGGGCTGCCAGCGCGGATCTGCTGGGTCGGGCTTGGGGTCAGGCACAGACTAGGTCTTGCCTTCAACGAGATGGTGCGAAAGGGAGAATTGTCCGCCCCCATCGTTATCGGCCGCGACCATCTGGATTCCGGCTCTGTCGCGTCACCGAACCGGGAAACGGAAGGCATGCGGGATGGATCGGATGCTGTATCCGACTGGCCGCTTCTGAATGCGCTCCTCAATACCGCATCCGGGGCGACCTGGGTCTCGCTGCATCATGGCGGCGGTGTGGGCATGGGCTTTTCGCAACATGCGGGCATGGTGGTCTGTTGCGACGGCACGGAAAGCGCCGACCGGCGGATTGCCCGCGTCCTGTGGAACGACCCGGCGACCGGCGTGATGCGTCATGCCGATGCCGGTTACCAGTCCGCCCTCGACTGCGCGCGCGAGTATGAGCTGGACCTTCCTGGCATCCTGTAGGCAATCACTCTTGGCGGCCAGGTCGGGAAGCGGCATGCAAGGAGGGGCTGAACGGGCCCGGCAGGCCTGCCCGGTTCGGTCCCTCAACGACGGCGATGGATCGCCTTCAGCCCTTTCAGGCGGAGGCGACACGATCGAGAAATTCGTAGCGCGAACCTGGATACGTCATGCGGGCAAAGGAGACGACTCGCCGACGGCTCCATGTACGGCGCAACAGGACTAGGCAGGGTTCATCCTTGTTGATCCTCAGAAGTTTGCGCACGTCCGGTTCGGCTAGTACGGATTTGACCCTGTGCTCGAATTTCTGGAGCGGGGCATGTTTCATCAGATATTCGTTTGGCGTTGTCCGGCTGAAATCCACATCGCCATATCCTGGCATCAGGCATTGCGGCACGAAACGCTCTTCCAGCTGAAGGGGAGTCCCGTTCTCCATGTGGACAACGATCGAGTGGAATACCGGTGAGCCCGGGTCGATCTCCAGTTGTTGCGCAACGGCTCTAGAGGCCCGCTCTCTTGCATTCTGAACCATCACGGCTGAGTAGGCGCTGTTCCGTGAGCGGATCTCATCGGCAATGTTGTTGACCGCAATCAATTGCCCGCTCGACTGGGTTTCAGCGACAAATGTGCCCACACCTGCGATTCGGGTCACGACCCCTGAATCCTTGAGTTCCTTGATGGCGCGGTGAACGGTCATCCGGGCGACCTGAAATTCCGCTGCCAGATCCGTCTCGGACGGCAGGCGGTCATTCGGGCCCAGTTCACCGGTTTCGATCAGATCAGTGATATGCTGCTTGATCTGTTCATAGAGTGGGGCAGGTGACATCTGTATTATCCAGGTTCTTCAAAAGGGCCGGCTGATCGACGTCGGCGTGCGGGTGACAGGGAACACTTCGGGTGGCAGGCAGGAGCAAAGAATGTGACAAGTACAGCCTCCGCGGTGTCCAGTGCAGGTGTCCTTTCCATCCAAGAGCGTCAGGATTCAAGTGCTTTCAGGCACAAGGCGCCATGATCGCACGCGCGGAAGAGGCCAGGGCTATCTGTCATGTGTTGTCGGGCCGGGCTAATCCGGCGCTGCGGGCTGCGGGAGCTGCAGGGCCGAAATATTGCCGCCCCGGGCTGGAGAGTGAGCCGGATCAGATGCCAAAATCATCAAATGCAATCTTTTCTTCCCTGATTCCCGCTCCTCGCAGCAGGTTGAGAACGGCCTCCAGCATAGGCGGCGGTCCGCATACGTAGAAGCTGCAGCGCCCGGGGTCCGGGTGTGTGGCGAGAAAATTGTCCCGGAAGATCTCGTGGATCCACCCCTTGTGCCCTTCCCATTCCTGGTGAGGCTCCAGATGCGAGAGTGCGGCTTGCCATGAAAAATTGTCGAAGTCCGTGGCCAATTGCTCGAATTCCTCCCGGTATGCCAGCGCCTCCGGGGTTCTTGCGCCGTACCAGAGCCACATCCGGGACGTCGAACCCTTGTTGAGCAACTGGTCCCGGATCATCGAGCGCAGGGGGGCAATGCCGGCACCGCCGCCGATAAAGACACGCTCTTCCTCGTGCTCGCCCACATGGAAATCTCCGAGCGGGCCCCTCAGGGAAAGGGTATCGCCCGGTCGGCGCGAGGTCATATAGGCCGATCCGAGACCGACGGGCGCTCCGGCATGTTCGGGACCTGCCAGAACGAGGCGGACAATCAGCGTCACTTCGCTGCCGGTCTCGCCTGGCGCATTGGCAAGGGAATAGGTGCGAACGAGCGGACGAGCGGACTGGATGCGCTCGCCCGTTCCGGATGTCCGCCACAGCGATTTGACCGAATCCGGAAGGTTGATCTGGTCCAGGTCCGTACTGTAGGGCGGAATTTCCACTTCGATATAGCTGCCAGAGCGAAATCCCAGGGGCGCCGGAAGGGCGATGCGAATTTCAAACATGTCCGGCGTGAGACGTCTGGAAGAGACGACTTCGCCGTCAAGGCGTCTCGCGTCAAGCAGGCCGTCGGGAAGCGTGACGGACACGTCAGATGACAGACGATGCTGGCAGGCCAGCCGGACACCCCGGTCAAGATCCGCTTCCGGTATCTGCCTGCGATCGGCGGCTGTTGCCGGCGAATCAGGACTCGTCTTGATCTTGCAGAGCCCGCAGGACCCGCCCCCTCCACACGAAGAGGGAAGTGCATAGCCTTCAGCCTCCAGTGCGGCGTAAAGGGTCTGGTGTCCCGGGGTTCGGACAGTCTTCAGCAGGTCCCCGCTCGGGCTTGCCACGGACAGGAGGACCGGTTTCTTGCCGGTCAAGCGGGAGACGATGGCGCGGAAATCCTCCCGGTGGAAGCTGTCCCACCAGAGCACAAGGCCGCTCAGGCCGAGCCAGAAAAGGATAAGGGCCGACAGGATGACGAGTGGATTGTTGAAGTTCGACCTATTGGAATAGTCCATGATGTGGAGCATCCAGAGCGTATCGAATGTTCGCCAGTAATTGTTCCGCCTTTCAAGTATGTCGCCCGTTTCGGCAGACACATAGAGGCTTGTACGTTCCGGATCACTGAAGTTGACTTGCCAGGCGGGGCCGGCATGGTCCCTGATCTCCAGCGTCGGATGTTCGAGATGTCTGACGGTCGAAATTCCTGCATCGCCGGAATAATCGCGCGCCGCAATTTGCCGGGCACCGCTTTCATCGATCGCAATCGGGGATCCACTTGCTGCGTCCAAAAGGTATGCCCCCCCTCCGGTATCGACCTGGAAGACGGCTCGATCTGAGAGGAGGCGCAATTCGACCCGGCGGACATCCGAAGCACTCCCGGATAGTGGCGGAGCGATCTGCTCAGTAACCTCCGCCAGAAGCAGTCCTGGTTCTGAATCCACCCTGTGATGGTCGCCGGCGACCTTCGCGTGCGGCAGAATGGCCATGCCCAGACCACTGAACATCCACAGCAGCAACTGCAGTCCGAGCAGAAGGCCAATCCATTTATGAACTTCCCGAATGATTGTCATGGGTCAACGGACTCCGCGGCGGTGTTTGAAGCTGAACCAGAGCAACCAGATACCTGCAATCGAGAGGATGAGTCCAAGACCGGCAAATGCGCGCAGGAGTGTGTTGTTCACATCGGCCCTGTCCTTGTAGTCCATGATGTGCAGCATCCATACGAAATCGAAAATCCGCCAATAATCGTGCCGCCGGGTAACAAGCGCCCCATCGTCCGGTGAGACGTAGAAGGACGTCCTGCCCGGGTCCTCGAAATCGATTCTCCACAGAGGCAGCTTTCGGCCCTGTATTTCGCTTGGCGCATTGGCCTGATCCACGAGCAACTGCGCGGATTTTGCCTCGCCCGGGCGGGCATAGTGGTATTGGGCAACGGCGATCGCGTCGGTCCGGTCGAGAGGAGACCGCTGGATTCCGGTCTGCGCATCAACAAGGACCCGGCCATCAATCGTCTGGACACGGTAATACGGCTTGCCGAGCCATGTTTCGAGGGAAATCAGTTCAGCTTGCGGATAGCTTGACATGACCTCTTCGAATCCGAAGCCCGGCGTGTAGCCCGGCGGTAGCGTATCGGACATGTTGCGGACGAGATGATCACCATGAATGAAGTTCAGGTTGATGATCACCATGTAGAGGCCGGATGCCAGCCAGAGCATGGCCTGTATTCCGACAAACAGCGAAACCCACTTGTGCCACTGGCGTACATTGAAGGCGATTGCTCTGGCCATGGCCGGCACCTCACATTGATCCGGTATGGGAAGGGGAAAACCGGACCCCCATCGGTAGGCAGCCTGCCGATGGGGGTCCTGAAAGCCTGCGCTATCGTCTGTAGGTCACACGCAGATAACCGCGCCGACCGAGCAGGTCATAGGTCATCGTATCGGTATTGCCGTCCGTCCAGCTGGCCACGAAGGGCGGGTCATTCTGGAAGATATTGTCAATCCCGACACTCAGGCGAAGCGCGTCGCTGAGATCATATGACAGCTGTGCATTGTGGTAGAACTGGGCGGGAATACTGGAGCCCGGACCGGAGGTGGCATAGAAATCATCGCCTTCGCCGATCATCTGAACGGAATAGGTTCCGCTCCATTTCCGGGCCGTGGTCGTCCACGATCCGACAGCGCGCCAGTTCGGATAGCCGCCATTCCCGCCGCCGATATGGCCGTCGATGACCGTCGGTGTGTCGCCATCAAACGCGACCGTCTCATATTCGGAGAGATAGGTCGCTTTCAGATCAAGCGCGTGGTCGAGGCCAAACTTCTCGAAAGAGTAGACGACGCCAATGTCCAGGCCCTTCATCGTCTCGCTACCGGTATTGGCGTTCTGCGTGGAGAGATAATTGACGTCACCATTGAGCGGGTTGCGGGTGTGATGCTGCGGGCCACAGAACTCGTGCGACAGGTTGACGGATTCGTAGCACAACAGGAGCTTGGTGGAACCTGGCGTGGTCCGGATCGCATTGTCGATCTGGATGTCAAAATAGTCGAGTGTCAGAGACAGACCTTCGATTGGCTGGAAGACCGTCCCCAGGGTGAAGGATTCTGCCGACTCCGGCTGGAGATCCGGGTTGCCGCCGGCATCTGTCAGGACCGTATTGCCGAGCTGGACATAATTGGTCGGTACCCCGGCAGCCTGGCAGTTCTGGTAAATTTTGCTTGACGGAGACAGGGATGACCAGTTCGAGCACGGATCGACCGTCGTCAGGTTGCCTTCGGAAACCCCGCCAAAGAGTTCCGGTATGTTGGGGATGCGGAAGGCAGTTGTATAGGTGCCGCGGAACTTGAGCGCGGGATTGATCCGCCAGTTCAATCCGGCCTTGTAATTGGTGTCGCTTCCGAACAGGTCATAGTCGGAGTAGCGGATCGCACCGTCAAAATCGAGCGCCTCGATGAAGGGTTTGTCCTTCAACAGGGGCACGTCGATTTCGGCGAAGACCTCGGTTGCCTTGGTGGATCCGGAGATGGGGTCCTCCTGATTTCCGAGCGCCAGGCCGGCAACCGCGAGAGAGTCGGGATTGCGCCAACCCTTGTCTTCCCGCCAGTCAGCACCGAACGCGACGCCGACAGGTCCGGCCGGAAGCTGGAAGGCCTCGCCGCTCATGCTCGCGCTGATTGCCTTTTGCTCATTTCCGCCAAGACCAGTTTGGGTGAACACGATATAGTCCAGCACGTCCTGGGTGACGTCTCCGTATCCGAACAGGTCAGTACACGGAATGCCCCCGGTTCCGCAGGTTGCGGGATCGAGTGTCTGGGCGAGTCTGCCGGTATTGATATTGTTGAGAATGGAGTCCGAACCGGTATTGCGGCCCCAGTTCAGGGCGGCCTCATAGCTCCAGGAGCCACCGAGCGAGCCCCTGACACCTGTAACGATACGGAACGTATCGGTTTCCTGCTCGAACGTCCGCGCGCCATTTTCGAGCAGACGGCGGCGTTCGAGAACAAAATCGATCCCGGTTGGATTGGTCGGGTGAGAGGCATCGAATGCAACATTCACCAGCGTCGCCGGAGAGGCCGGCTGGCTTGACCAGCGCTTCGTATAGAGCAGTTCGGCAAACAGGTCGGCATGCTCGGTCAGGTGATAGGTGCCAAAGGTCGCAAAGCTCAGGCGTTCCAGCGGATTGGACGCATTGAAGTAGCGGTTGTAGTTGAACCCGTCCAGCGCACCGTCATAGATATGGAAAGAGTCGCCATCTCCATTCGGGTCCTGGTTGAAATTGATCCGTGTCGGTCCGGTCAGGACCGTGCCATCCGGCATGACATATCCGGCCGGAACTGTACCGCGGCCGCCGATCGTCGACGAGCTTAGCCCGTCGCATACAAAGCCGTTTGGCGTCGGCGTACCGGGGCAAGGCGCGCGGCTCTTGTCCCAGAGAGGGGCGGCTCCATTGTCCTGATAGCTGACATTGAACATGATGTCGCCGGCGGGCGTTGAGTTGCCCCAGCTCATTTCCAGGAGGGTTTCCTCGCCGTCCCCTTCATCGGTCATGCCATACTTGGCCGATGCTTCGAACCCGTCATACCCTTCCTTGGTGATCAAGTTGATCACGCCGGCAACGGCGTCTGCGCCATAGGTTGCCGACGCGCCGTCCTTCAGCACTTCGACGCGGGATACGAGCGACATGGGTATCATGGAGAGATCCACCGCGCTGTTCGCCCCGGTTCCGCCATAGACAAGCCTGCGGCCATTCAGAAGGACCAGGGTCCTGTTGACGCCAAGGCCGCGCAGGTTGATCTGGGGCGTGCCCCAGCCATTGGAGACCCAATAGGCGCTGTTGGAGTTACCTCCAAATCCGGCAGAGGACGGAAGACGCTGAAGCAGCGTTTCGAGGTTCGAAATGCCGGTCTGTTCGATCTGGACGCTGTCGAGGACCGTGACAGGGCCGACGCTGGTCAGGTCTTTTCGTTTGATGCGGCTGCCGGTGACTGTGACTGTTTCTTCGACTTTCGCGCCGTCCTCGCCGGAGGACTCCTGTGCAGCGGCAGGCTGGGCATAGAGCCACAAAACGATCGGTGCGATGGCGGCACCCATCAGAATGCGATTTTTTGCTGGAGACATTGATTATTCCCTTTCCCCGCTTCTTGGACCTTGTTCGAAAACTATAGACCTGTCTATACAGCTTGCAAGTCCGGGATTTGGATTTTTTGTCTCGAAATTGTCCCTGCCAAAAACTGGTGCGCTGCGCCGTGCGAATTGCCCAAGAATTCAGCGCAGAAGGGCGTTCAGGGCCGGATGGCTCAAGGTCAAAACGACCACGAACGGCCAGGTATCGGGCTGACCATACATCTGGGCACGGACAAACCCGGAACGCTGCTTGTCATGGCAATATATTGCGCATGAGGGCGCAGTAGCGGCGAGAATGCGCGGCGAGGCCGGAGGGGCGAGAAGATTATGTCTGCTGGCGCCTCCCTCGCAGGTGCAGGGCGATATGACCGACGGCGAGGGCCGGGAGCTCAAGGTGGCCGCCCAGAACCTCTTCCAGGCCTTTGACCGGCCAATGTGGCAGATGGCCCAGGTTCATTCTGTCCCCAATGTCTCTTTCGGGAGTTTAAGGGCAAGTGTCTGCCAGATCAGGAATGCGGCGGGGATGACGAGCAATGTCAGTACGGTTGCGCTGGTCATTCCGCCGACCATCGGGGCGGCAATGCGGCGCATGACTTCAGAGCCGGTTCCGGAACCCAGCATGATCGGGAGGAGGCCGGCAATCACGACCGCGACCGTCATCATGATGGGGCGGACGCGAAGCAATGCTCCCTCAATGACCGCCGCGCGAAGGTCAGACCTGGTCAGATCGCGCTTTTCGGCCCGCGCCTGCTCGATTCTGGCCTCCAGAGCATGCTCCAGATACACCATCATCAGAACGCCGATCTCGACGGATACCCCGGCGAGCGCAATGAATCCGACACCGACTGCAACCGACATGTTGTAACCCAGCATGTCCAGGAACCAGAGCCCGCCGACGAGCGCCAGGGGCAGGGTCCCCATGATGATGAAGACTGGCACAAGCCGCCTGAAATTGAGGAAGAGCAGCAGAAGGATAATGACCAGGGTCAGCGGAACGACGAGGCTGAGGCGCTGCTTGGCGCGCTGCATGTATTCATACTGGCCCGACCAGGACAGGGAATAACCTGCGGGCAGGTCGATTTGTTCGACCGCCTTCTTGGCATTCCTGACATAGGTTCCGATGTCGACATCGGATATGTCCACATAGATCCATCCGTTCAGGCGGGCATTCTCGCTCCTGATGACGCCCGGCCCGCCGGAAATGGAAATGTCGACAAGGCGCGAGAGGGGTATCTGTGCTCCGGTCTTCGTCACGACCGGGAGGTTTTCCAGCCGTTCCAGAGAGTCACGATATTCCCGGGGATAGCGCACATTCACAGGATAGCGCTCCAGTCCCTCGACGGACTGGGTGACGGTCATGCCGCCGATGGCGGTCTTCACCAGGTCCTGCACATCTGCCACATTCAGCCCGAACCGGGCCGCTTCCTCACGCTCGATATCAACATCCACGAAGCGTCCGCCGGTCACCCGTTCGGCATAAACCGAAGATGTTCCGGGAACGTCCTTGATCACCGTTTCAATCTGCTGGGCGACATCGCCGATGACCTGGAGATCAGGACCGGCAACCTTGATCCCGATCGGGGTCTTGATGCCGGTGGCAAGCATGTCGATCCGGTTCTTGATCGGCATGATCCAGACATTGGTGAGACTGGGAACCTGGACGATCGAATCCAGCTCCTTTTTCAGCTTGGCGGTTGTCATGCCGGGACGCCAGTCTTCCTTTGGCTTCAGGCGGATCGTGGTCTCGACCATGGTGAGCGGTGCAGGGTCGGTCGCCGTCTCTGCCCGTCCCGCCTTGGCGTAGACTGTCTCGACTTCCGGAACAGTCATGATCAGCTTGTCGGTTTGCTGTAATATCTGGGACATTTTCCCGGCCGAGACCGCCGGGAATGCGCTCGGCATATAGAGCAGATCGCCTTCGTCGAGATCCGGCATGAACTCCGACCCCATCCGGCTGAGGGGGATGATCGCGCTGGCCATGACCGCGAATGCGATCACGATCATCAGAACCGGCGCTCTGAGAACCATGTTGATGAAGGGCTGGTAGATCCCCATCAACAGACGGTTCACCGGGTTCTTGTGTTCGGGCAGAACCCGGCCCCGGATGAAGTAACCCATGAGTACCGGCACAAGCGTAACGGACAGGATCGCCGCGCCGGCCATCGCATAGGTCTTTGTGAAAGCCAGTGGATGGAAGAGCCGTCCTTCCTGAGCCTCCAGTGCAAAGATCGGGAGAAAGCTGAATGTAATGATCAGCAGGGAGAAGAAAAGCGCAGGGCCGACCTCGATTGCCGCCTGGGTCACGACCGCCCAGCGGTTTTCATTCGTCAGAGGCGTTCGCTCGATGTGCTTGTGCATGTTCTCGATCATGACGATCGCGGCATCGACCATAGCACCGATGGCGATGGCGATCCCTCCGAGCGACATGATGTTGGCATTAATGCCCTGAGCGTCCATCACGATGAACGCCGCCAGTATTCCGAGCGGCAGGCTGAGCAGGATGACAACCGCGCTGCGAACGTGGAACAGGAACAGGGCGCAGACCAGGAGCACGACGATAAATTCCTCGACGAGCTTCTCCTTCAACGTATCGACCGCCCGCTCGATCAGGGAAGACCGGTCATAGGTCGTCACGATCTCGACACCTTCAGGCAGGCTCTCCTTCAGGGTTTCCAGTTTCTCTTTCACGAGGTCGATCGTGCGCATGGCGTTTTCGCCGTAGCGCATGATGATCACGCCGCCGACCGCTTCGCCCTCACCATTGAGTTCGCCGATTCCGCGCCTGAGTTCCGGGCCGAGGCGGATCTGGGCAACATCCCGCAGAAGGATCGGCGTGCCCTTGTCAGTCACCGACAGGGGAATGGATTCGAGGTCCTTGATGCCCTTGATGTAGCCGGACGCGCGAACCATGTACTCGGCTTCGGCCATTTCGATGACGCGGCCACCCGTTTCCTGGTTGCCGCGTACGATCTCGGAACGGACCTTGTCCAGCGGAATGCCGTACGTGCGGAGTTTTTCCGGGTCAACGACGACTTGGTATTGTTTGACCATGCCCCCGATCGTTGCGACTTCGGATACCCCGTCGATCGTCTGCAATTCGTATTTCAGGAACCAGTCCTGTATGGAGCGGAGCTGGGAGAGGTCGTGCCGGCCGGTCCGGTCGACCAGCGCATACTGATAGACCCAGCCGACCCCGGTTGCGTCCGGACCCAGCGCGGAGCGGGAGGCCGCTGGCAATGTCGGTGCGACCTGGGAGAGGTATTCAAGAACCCGCGAGCGGGCCCAGTAGAGATCGGTTCCGTCCTCGAAGATGACATAGACGAAACTGTCATTGAAGAACGAGTACCCGCGGACCGTGACCGCGCCGGGCACGGCCAGCATGGCCGTCGTCAGCGGATAGGTCACCTGGTCTTCCACGACCTGGGGCGCCTGGCCCGGATAGGTGGTCTTGATAATGACCTGAACATCGGAGAGGTCCGGAATGGCATCCAGGGGCGTCTTTTTAAGGGTGTACCCGCCCCAGACGGCCAGGAGTGCGGCGAGCAGGAGGATCAGGACCCGGTTCCCGATGGACCAGCGGACAAGACTTGCAATCATTGTGCGTCCACCCGGGCCGGCGAGATCTTGCGGATGTCCGAGAGGACGTAATTTCCATTGTCGTCCGGCGCGGCCCTGACTGTAATGTCGACATTGTCTCCCTTGCCGATGTCTTTCAGCAGAGCCGGATCCGTCACAAACGCCATGGTCATGGATGGCCAGCCGAGGGCTTCGACCGGGGCGTGCTCGATGGTCACCATGCCATGCGCCTGCATGACAGATACGACCATGCCGCGAGTCTGCGCCGTATCGGCGGGCTGTGTTTCTGGCGCGCCTTCCTGCCGCATTTCGGATGACGAACCCATATTCATGGGCGCATCTTCGTCCTGGCCGGCCGTCAGCCTCAGCATGGTTCCGCGCAGGCTCGCTTCGGAGTCGAGCAGGAATTGCGATGAGACGACAATTCTTTCCCCGGCGGCCAGACCGGACAAGATTTCGATATCGTCCCCGATTTCACGGCCGGACACCACCTGGGCCGGTTGGTACCTGCCATCTCCCAGCGCCAGGATGACGCGTTCGGTGCGTCCGGTCCGGATGAGCGCTTCGCGCGGAATGACGACCTTGTCCGATGCGTCTGCGGACGGAACGTCGGAGCTGGTTTCGATCCTGAGACGCACAAACATGTCCGGTCTCAGCAGCCCGTCCTTGTTGTCAAAGCTGATCCGGACCTGAACGGTCCGCGCCCGGGCGTTGACGGTCGGGTAAATATATTCAACGAGGCCTTTCCATTCGCGGCCGGGCATCCCACTCATCCGCATGGTGACTTCCTGACCGGGACGGACCTGGTGGACCTGGTCTTCATAGACATCGGCAATTGCCCAGACCGTTCTGAGGTCGGCGATCTTGAGCACGTTCATGCCGGGTTTGACGAACCCACCTTCGCCAGCGCCCATCTGCGTGACGATGCCGCTTCTCGGAGAATAGACATTCAGCAGGCGCTCGGACTGGCCGCTCTCCTTCAGGCTCTCGATGGCGCGGTTACTCATGCCGAGGGAAACCAGCCGTGATTTTGTGGCCGTGATCAGGTTCTGGTTGCCCATGCGCGTCGCCTGCAGATACTCGTCCTGCGCACTGACGAGGGGGCGCGAATAGATCTGGAACAGCAATTGTCCCTTTCTCACCTCGTCGCCGATTGCCTTGACGGGCATGTTTTCGATCCAGCCTTCGGTCCGAACGTCCACAACCGAGGTATTGTCGTCGTCGATCTGGACCGTGCCGACGGTTTCGACGGCGGGAAGTGCTTCGCTGGTGGCGACAATCGCTGTCCTGACCCCGATATTGTTCTCGACTGCCGGATTGATCCTGACGAGGTTGCGATCGTCGCCCTCACTCTCGTCATCGGCATAAACCGGAATAAGCTCCATCCCCATGGGCGACAGGCCGGGAGAGTCGCTGCGGTAACTCTTGTCCATTGGCGCGGCCCAGTAGAGGGGCTTCCTTTCTGCTGAAGGCTGCTTCCCGGATGCCTGACCGGCGCTGCCGCTGGCCAGGCTCATGACCACGGCCCCGGCGCCAAGCCCGAGACCGAATGTGGCCGCGAGCAGGATAAGCTTTGTGTTGCGCATGCTAGTCTCCACTCAGGAACAGCAAGTTTGCCTGCGCCTGCAACCGGTCGACCCTCAGTCGGCTGAGCGTCAGTTCCGTATCCAGAACGGCGAGTTCTGCGCGGACGAGTTCGGCGAAATCGGCAAGATTGTTGCCATAGGCAGCCATCGCCGCTTCGCGGGTGTCCCTGGCGCGATCCAGAATGTCGGTTTCGTATACCTTTATCTGTTGACCAAGGCGCGTATATTGCGCCCAGTCCCGGCGCAGCGCGCGTTCCAGTTCCAGCGCTTGCGTATCCCGTTCCAGCTTTTCCGCTTCGCGCAGCCGCTTTGTCGCGCGCAGGGCATAGTCCTTGTTCTTTTTTGAAAACAGGGGGAGCGATACCGCAACACCGACCGATCCGAAGTCCGATCGAGAGTCCCGAATTCCGTATTGGGCATCGAAACTGATACCCGGCTTGTACTGTTCTGCCGCGATGTCGACGTCCCGGCTCCTCGATGTAACGCTGGCATCGAGGGCCCGGAGCGAGGGATGGCTGGCAAGGCGTTCCCGAATGAGATTTTCACCCGGGACCGCAGGAAGGATGGGGGCGCCTGATGCAAGCGGCCTCGCCCCTTCCAGGGGGCCGATCAGCCGGATCAGGTCTGCCCTGGCGCGGTCTTCATTGCGCTGAATGTCGACAAGCCGCGCATCGAGCGAAGAGGTTTCCAGATCGATGCGCAGGACATTCTGCAGGGAAGACCGTCCGCTGGCATAGTCTGCCTGGGCAACGCCGCCTAGTTCGCTGACCTTTCGCTGGCTTTCGAGAGTTAGTCTGCGCGCTTCCCGCCAGTAGTAGAGCTCAAGCCAGGACTGGCGCGTTTCAAGGGCAATTTGCTGTTCCCGTACGGATTTGTGAAACCGCGCGCTTTGTGCCTGAGCCGTCTGCTTTTCGCGCGTCAGGGCAAGCGTCTGTCCTTTGGGCAGCGACTGGCGCACGCCGAATTTCAGCTGCGTCATGGGCTCCCTGTCATAGTCGAGGCTGGGCAAAGGGACATTTGCTATCTGGGCGCTGACAACCGGGTCCGGCAGCTGGCTCTCTGCGACCGCCTTGTCTTCGAAGGCGAGCGCTTGCTGTTCCAGCATCCCGACGCTCGGATCATTCGCGCCGAGCGCAATGTCGACAGCTTCCGGCAGGGGCAGGGGCGATTGCGCAACAGCAAGGCCGCCCGTTGGAAAGCCAATCGCACTGCCCAGCATGAGCGTTGCAAGCAGGTATTTAACAGTCACTGACCTCTGTCCTCCGATTGTCAGGTTTCAACGCACAAGTTTCTGAAAGTCACAGGGCAGAGGAATGGTTCCGGCGCAATGGCGCGCATATTTCCATCCGGCCGGACGCAAGGTCCGAAGATCCGGACCAGCGGTCACGTTCGGAATGCCGCAAGAAAATCTGCCTTGGAGGTGTCTCAATTCCCGTCACCAAATTCTTCATGCAGGTAGGCCAGGACATTCTGGATATCCTGATCGGTAAGCCTTGGATTTCCGCCTTTGGCTGGCATGGGCATGGCCGATCCCTTGCTCCGGAAACCGCTTTTAATGTGATCCGTCAAAATACTGTCACCCTGAGACAGGACGCCTTTGCTTTTGGTAAAGTCGGGTGTTCCCGGGATTCCGCCCTTGCCTGTCGGGCCGTGACAGGCAATGCATGTTCCGCGATAGACTCTCTTGCCGCGTGCGGGATCGGGATTTTCCTGCGCGCTGGCTTGCGAAGCAAGAACGATCACAGCCATCAATGCGGACAAGCTAAAGCGGGCGGACATTGTGGGGAGGGGCATGAGAAGCATCCTACTGAAGGGAGGCATTATTGATTATTGCTGGCTTGCAGAAAGGCCAGGATGTCCTGTACCTCAGAGGCAGGAAGGTTGCCGCGCACCCGCATATGGGTGACCGAGACCTCCCATTCCTCGTCCGTCAACTCGCTGGGCGAGCGAAGGTTGTGACACCGCGAACAGGTCTCTTTCCAGGCTGTTGCGCCGCGCACGATCTGCATCGGATCGGTCTCGGGAGGGCTTTCTATGACTGAGGTATCTTCAGGAGGGGGCTGGCCGATGGCGGCGAACCCACCCGTCAGGAAGACGGCCGCCAAGGCAAATACCGGGAGTGTGCAGGACTTCATCTTGTCCTCCTTTCTGCGGGATCAGAATCCGTAACCAAGCTGGAACTGGATGAGCGTTTCATTCCGAACGCCCGGCACTGTATAGTCCCGCCATTCGAAGCCGGCCCTGGCGACAATGGTTGGTGCCAGCCAGTAGTTCAGGCCCGCGTTCAGGCGCTTTTGGGCATTCTCTTCCTCGAGTTCGGGGTGTCCGCGGATGCTGAACTCCCCGTACCGGACGACCGGTTCGAGTTTGTGAATAACTTCGGAGTCGCTGAACCCGGACAATCTGTAGGACAATTGCCCGTACCAGGCTTCCATTCTCAGATCCGGCAACAGGACACCGTCCGGTTCTTCGTCAGTGATCGTGAACAGCTTGCCACGCTCGGATTTCAGGTATTCAAAACGGGCTGCAACCGGGCCTTTCGTATAGGCTGCATCAACGCCCCACAATTGAAAGCGGGCGTCGAGCGGAAGTCCGGAACCCGCAGGGACCGGAACGCCCTGATCAGTGATGCCATCAACGCGCGCGGTCAGGTAAGAGCCGCCAAGTTCAAGTGCGGGAACCGGGAAGAAACCGACGCGTCCGCCCACCGACTTGTTGGAATTTTCGTCGCTACCCATTCCCATGAGCTCGACACCACCTTCAGATGTCGTGCGGGGGCCATTGCCGACGGCCAGGGCATAGGTCAGACGGGTGCTACCCGCCGGGAGCGAGCCACGTAGCTGTACGCCTGTATCGCTGGCCGGCTGAACGCCGTCATGACCGAACCCGGCGGGCGCGCCCTGCACCTTGTTGATCCAGCTGGGGTGAAGACGCTCCTGGAACTGACCGATTGGGCTCAGGTATTTGCCGACAACAAGTGTGGCATGGTCGTTGAGAACAAGGTCGATCTGGGAGTATTCGAGCTCGGATGTCGTTTCGCCGTCACCGGTCGTCGCATATTCGAGCTCTCCTTCAAAGAGGAGGAAGTCCTTGTACTGGAAATGAAGTGCGGGATTGAACTTGCCGCTGACAAAGCTGTCGGGGCCGGAGATATCCCCACCGACAAATCCGACATCTGCATAACCGGCAAGGTGCCATTTCGTGTCCGGCATGCCGGCCGGTCCGGAATAGGCCGGGACCAGAGGCGCCTGATCCTGTACCTCGGCAACCCTGTCTAATGCATCTTTGGCGGCTGCCTCTGCCTTGCCGGCTGTTTCGGATGATTGCAAGATCTCGCCGCGCAAATCCGCGAGCTCCGCCTCCAGCTGCTCGATCCGTTCCATAAGCGCGGCCGTCTGCGGATTGGGGAGGGATTGTCCCTGTGTTTCCTGGGCAAATGCCGGCAAACCGATCAGGGCTACCGTTGCAAGGGCCATCGATCGGCAGTTGGTGCAGGTCATGTTCCCCCCCTCCATACCAGTTGTTGTTACCTGTCCTCTTTACGCACCTGCCGACAGGACCCCTCAAAAAAAAGGTGCATGGAGCTTGCGACCGGAATTTCCCGGTCTGCCGGAGCCGGTCCGGATCACGGGTATGCTTTTGCTTGCCGTCTGAGCGGGAGGCCTGTCCCGTCAGGCCGGATGATACGAAGGCCCGAGGCATTACTGCTTTGTGGAAGCGGTATTCGTTCCCCTCAAGTTCTCAGTGCGTCCCAAAAATGTCCGCACTATCCCTGCCGGCCTGGACCAGTAGGGGCGTGATGGAGATTGTCGCGGACGGATGACGGACGCTGTTTGTGGAGACGATCCGGGACGTGACGGTTTGCAGCGTCGCATAGGATTGATCGGCGAAAATCGCGTGCACCACGACACAGACTGGCTTTGGAAAGCCGGCCGTTTGAAAATGCCGGGCAGCCTCGATCATCGTCCGTCCGGAAGAGACGATGTCATCGATCAGGACGGGTTGCCGGCCGGCCCAGTCGGTCAGTCCGGGCGCTGAGATTTCGACATCACGGTCCCCGTGACGTGTCTTTGAAAGCACGAGATAGGGCGCGACAGCCCGAGAGGCCACGTCGGACACCCACTGCTCACTTTCAGAATCGGGGCCGATGATGAGCGGATTGTCGACATTTTGCCTGATCCAGTCGGCAAGAGCAGGTGCGGCGTGGACGACACGGGTCGTGATCGGAAAGATCTCGCCCAAATCGTGTATCCGGTGCAGATGCGGGTCGACGGTGACCAGCCGGTCGAAAACGCTCGAAAGCATCCGGGCAAAATGCCGTGCTGACACGGACTCTCTTTCGGAAAATCGCCGGTCCTGGCGCATGTAAGCGAGATAGGGGGCAATTAGTCCGACGGATTCTGCGCCGAGCTCGCGGGCAGTCGCGGCGGCAAAGAGGAGTCCGGTCAGCTGAGGGTCGGGGCGCGCAAGCGTGCAGACCAGATCGACATGCTTTCCTCTGACCTCGGTTTCGATGCGGACATAGGTTTCTTCATCGGGAAACCGGCGGACCACAAGGGCACCAAGTTCTCCCCCTGTCAGCTGGGCAAGCTCGCTGGCCATCGCTGCGTTACCTGGAAGAGGAATGTAGAGCGTCATTCTGGAGAGCTTTCGATGGTGAACATGTCAGTGTGGCTGAGGGCATATTCCATGGCGTAGGCAAGTTCGCCCGGCGCCTCGGCATGGATTGTGGCGACGGGTTCGTCCCGGTCCAGCCAGTCTCCAAGGCGCTTGTGCAGGTCGATGCCGGCGGCAGTGTGTCCCGGCGCGCCGGCAAGTTTTGCGAGTCTCGCAAGTTTCCGGTTGTCGATGCGCGTCAACATGCCCGCGTGGCCGGGAATGACCGGGGCCGAGTGACCCGCGACAGGGGGGACCCGAAGCCCGCCCTGCGCTTCGCATATGGCCTGGAATTTCGACCAGGCCGATCCGTCATCAAGCGCCTCGCGGGCTACGTCTCCGCCCTGGCCTTCCGCCACGCGGCCTGCAAGTTCAAGCGCTGCCCCGGCAAGGGTAATCGCGCGCGCCCGCAGGTCGAGAGGCGCGGCCGGTTGCCGCTGGAGGACGTGCAGGACATCCCATGCTTCCAAGGCCGGACCGATCCCGCGGCCGACGGGCTGGTTGCCGTCGCTCAATACAAACCGGGTCTGCAGGCCGAACCCCCCGGCGACCGCCGTCATGTGTTCGATCAATGCTTCAGCATCCGGCCGGCTTCTCAATTTGGCGGTCGGCCCAACCGGCAGGTCGAGTACGACATGGGTTGCGCCCGCAGCGATCTTCTTCGACAGGACGGACGCGATCAGCTGGCCTTCGGCATCGATATCGAGAGCTCTCTCGATCCGGATAAGCACGTCGTCGGCGGGGCTCAGCTGGACGGCGCCGCCCCAGGCAAGGCATCCACCCTCTGCTTCGACAACCCGGCGGATCTCGGACATCGACAGATCGACGCGAGTGAGAGTTTCCATTGTGTCGGCGGTTCCGGCTGGAGACGTGATGGCTCTCGACGAGGTCTTCGGTATTGTCAGGCCCTGACTGGCAAGGATCGCCACAACGATCGGCGTTGTCCGATTGCCGGGCAGGCCTCCGATGCAATGCTTGTCGATTACCAGGTCCGCATCCCAGCTCAGCCGTTCGCCCGCCCCGACCATGGCATGTGTCAGGGCTTTCATTTCCCCGAGATCGAGCTTCAGGGTGGAGCAGGCGGATATGAAAGCGGCTAGGTGCACATCGGAATATTTCCCCGATGCGATATCCGAGATGATCCTGTCGAAAGCGTCCGCGCCAAGCCGTCTTCCGGTCATCCGCTGGCGGACATCGGACAGGGATGGGAGCGTCGGTGCGTGGGCAATGCTGAGGTCTGCACCCGGGACAGCGCCGAGCCGCTTCCAGGCGGCTTCCGAAAGCCCCGCCTCAGAAATAGGTAGCCAGTCGTCCTCGATCTGGTGCAGCGTGGCGATCACCGATCTTGTGCCACAGGTGACAAGGATTCTGGAACGTGATGTCAGGCCCTCGGCGCGGCAGACCGGACAGTCGGTGCGCATGAGGATGATGGCATCGTCCTGGGTGTGCCATTTCAGGCGCCGGGCCTTCAGGGGCTGGCCGCCGGGAACATGATCGCCGGGCACGATCAAGCGCCTCCTGCGAGATCGTAGGTATGATCTATGCGGACAACATCGCTGGGCCAGCCCAGGTCCTCCTGTATCCTGTCATGGAAATGGCTGGAGGCTTCCGGTTCCCCGTGAACGATAAATGTCCTGGCTGGCGGGGCCGCAAAGCCATCCAGCCATTTCATCAGTTCATCGGCATCGGCATGGGCTGACAAGGCGGGGAGGCTGGCGATTTCCGCTCTGATCTCAACTTCCTTGCCGAACATGCGAACTGACCTGGCACCTTCGAGGATCTTTGCGCCGCGCGTCCCGGCCGCCTGGTAGCCCGCGAACAGGATCGTGTTCTTCCGGTCCCCGCCAAAGGCTTCGACATGATGCAGGACCCGGCCGCCGGTCATCATGCCGCTCGCTGCGATCACCACCTTTGGCATGCGGTCGCTTGTGATCGCCTTGGAGGCTTCGACGTCACGCGCATAACTGGCAATGTTGCAGGTCTCCATGCACACATCGGGTGTAAATCTGTGATCATCGAGGTGGGCGCAAAGAAGCTCGGTCGCGTTGATGGCCATGGGGCTGTCGAGATAGATCGCGACGTTTGCAAAGCGTCCGGCCTTCTTCAGCATCCAGATATGATAGAGAAGCAGCTGGGCGCGTCCGACGGCAAAAGCCGGAATGACGACCGTCCCGCCGCGGCTGACGGTACGGCCGATGACCTCGCCAAGCTGCTCCATGGGGTCGGTCTTCGGGTGGGTCCGGTCCCCATAGGTGGACTCGATAACGACATAGTCGGCCTTGCGGACGGGTTCGGGATCGAACATGAACGGGTCATCATATCGTCCGAGGTCCCCGGAAAAGACAATCGTCTTCCCGCCCCATTTCACTTCCAGCGTGGAGGCGCCGAGAATATGGCCTGCGCGCCGCATGTAGACGCGGGCTCCGATGTCGAGCGCGATATCTGTATGGAACGCAACCGGCACCAATTGCGCGATTGCAGCTTCGGCATCCGCCACCGTGTAAAGCGGCTTTGCCGGCTCATGCTTTGTGTAGCGATAGCGGTTTGCGCGTTCGGCGTCCCGCTCGGATATATATGCGCTGTCGCGCAGAAGAATTTCGCAAAGGTCCTTCGTCGCCCCGGAACAGTAGATCGGGCCACGATAGCCTTCCCTGACCAGTTTTGGCAGATAGCCGCTATGGTCGATATGGGCGTGCGTCAGGACAATGGCGTCGATCGAGGACGGGTCGACGGGGAAGGGCGCCCAGTTGCGCTCCCGCAAGCCCTTGAATCCCTGGAACAGGCCGCAATCGATCAGCAGGCGCTGTCCGTCATGTTCGAGAAGGTGGCGCGAACCTGTAACGGTTCCCGCTCCCCCAAGGCTCGTCAGGGTCAGAGTCATTGCACGGTCTCCGTTCGGTGGATGGGTAAAACCTGTTTCAGCACGGACGGGTCGCCGTTACCTTCAATGGCGCGGCGCTCATCTTCCGTGAGCAGGCCGGTCTGCCGGAGACCGGCGATCGTCATGGCCGCGTCGACCGCGTGGGCCCAGGTACAGCGATTGGCAAACAGCATTCCTGGTACATCCAGTGTACCGCCTCGTGAGATATATCCGAGCGCCCGCAGCCGGCCGGGGCCTTCGTCGATACGTCTGAGCAGGCCGGTCATGGGTTCCGGCCGGGTATGGGTCAGGAGTATGCGGGGCAGGCCGGCCGGGAACAGGGCGCGGACAATATGATCCGGTGCGGTGCTGGCCGTTTCGATCGGGTCCCGGCCGGAACGGAACCGACCGGGTTCAAGCACCAGGGTGACGCAGGAGGCCACGCCGCGCCCGGCCAGCCGGTCATGGGCCGCAAGCGCCTCGACCGCCTGGTAGGCGCCGATGGCGACGAACTGGACGCGTGCGGATTCGAGGTCTCCGGCAATCCGGATGGCGCCGATCCTGAGAGCATCGGCGGCCTCTTCCTGGGTTAGGAGCTCGCCGACCTGTCGTTTGGGAATGACAAGACAGGCGATTTCGCCACGTCCGCGATAGACACTGTGGAGGGCTTCCGCGGCGCTGTTTGCGTCGACCGGAAAGATGACGCGCGCCGTATCGGACATCTCGCCGAGCAGGGCTTCGGGCAGGGTCGGATCCTGATGAGATTGCTCGTTCTTGGCGTTCTCCCAGGTGTGGGATGTCGCGATCAGGGGGACACTGATCCAGCCGGGGGGCTGGCCGAGTTCCTTCTGGCGGCGCGCAAAGATGATTTCCTGCCGCAGGGCGCCAAGCATTTTCATGGCGAAGGCTTCATAACTGACCGCCAGGTTCAGTCCGGCCTTGTTGCCGAGCACAGCCGAGATGACGGCTTCTTCGTTCAACGCGGTAATGATCGAGCCATTGATGTCTTCCGGCGTGCCGGGTTCGGGGACGTTGACCCGGTGTTTCAGCAGTTCCAGCGTGAGCGGCATGTGATTCGAGCGAAGCTCGTCGGGGTTCGCAACCCGGATGCGCAGGTGCGGATTGGCGCGCGCAATGCCGGCGAAACACCGGTCGATGCCGTCCATGGCGCAGGCCGGGGGCTCGCTTCCAGACCCTGCCGCCGCGTGTGGAGGAAGGTGCGGGCCCGGTACATTCCGAACGGCGCAGGCGTTCCGGCTTTCCAGCACTCGCCCTTGCGCCTTGTGGGTGCTCAGTGAACGGATTGCGTTATCCAGAACGTCATGTGGTGTGAAGAGTGCCCTTGCCCCTTCATTGAAGGCCGCTCGCGCTGCGGGGTCGGTATGGGGGTTGCCGGCGAGAGGGAGGTTATGGGCCCGGTTGGTCCCAGCGCCCGGGAAACCATAGCCCTTTACGCAAGGCGCAATTAGATAGGGGAGCCTTGCCGGATAGGGGCCATCGGCCTCTGCAAGTCCGGCCAGCCGTTTTTCGGCTTCAAGGATGCCCCAGGCATAGGAGAGGGGATCGTGACCATCCAGGATGATCGGGTCAAACCCGCCCAGTTCAAGATGGCGAACCAGCCAGTCGAGACCGCCTTCCTGGGAGATTTCCGTTCGTTGTTCGATCCGCCGTCCATTGAGGACCATCGCCGGAACGGCAAAGCCGCTGTCGGAGGCGCGCCACCATCTCGGCGCCCAGTCGGATCCGCGCTGTTCCTCGAATGCACCATCGCTCAGAAAGGCGACCAGACGTTCCCCCGGCAGCGGCATATGGATGTATTGCAGGCTAGCAAAGCCGAGGTATCCGCCTTCCGAGAGGCCGCCTGCCGTATTTGGATTCACATGGCTTCCAAGGGGAACGGCCGGCCTTCCGTCTGACGTCACGGCATAGCTGTAAAAATCGCGGACGAGCCGGGTCAGTCCGGCTTCGCTCCGCTCATACCGGCCGCGTTGCGAAGCGGATACATCACCCGTGAGTGTGTTGACAGCTTCGATCGCGGCCACGCAATGGCCCTGCCCAAGTGTCCAGGCGCGTGTGTGCCCGCTCAGGGCATTGGCGGCGAGATAGCCTGCAAAGGCGATCGCCATGTTCAGCGAGCCGCCGGTGTGGCCTTCGGGAGATGGCTTGAAATCCTTGGCAGAAAGGGGCTGTCCGGACAGATCGACCCGGCAGGCGTAAGTCATGTGCGCGACGAGCCACATCGCAGCATTCGCCAGCCGGTCGGTTGCTGCCAGAATGCCTTCTGCCTGCGGCTCGGACACTGCCAGTTCTCCTCGACGAGCCGAATGCAGAATGTCTTCAAGGCGCTGACGGGTCTCGCCCGTGTGGACGATCACGCCATATCCGTCCTGCCAATGTGCTGTCATGATTTGCCGGGCCCCGATTGCCTTGTGCGCATCACGCACCGATTACAATCGTAGATACGCCCTGCGCCCCTGGACCCCTCATACCACATGGCAAAAGGTTTTCAGGCTGAACCTCGCCTGTATCGGAAATGAGCAAGCGATGCCCAGGTAGCAGGTTCCGGGGTGGACAGCAGGCCGGTTCAGAAAAGCCGGACCTTGCGCTTCAGCAAGAAAACCAATGGTGGCAGGATGACCCATTGCAGGAGCGGGGCAAGGCCTGTGGCCAGGGGACCGACCGTCGGCATGGCGTCCCGATAGGCCCAGCTGCCGCGCAGGCTGACATTCAGCCACTCACTAAAAATGAGATAGGCAATCCCCAGAAGCGTCGCTGCCAGCGCAACGCGCCAGTAGTGCTGCGCGGGCCAGCGCCGCCCGCCGAAGGCAAGCCGAGCCAGGGCAAGCGTTGCTGATCCGATCAGCCCGTCCCCGATCGTGCAATGAAGGATCGCGAAAGTCTTTTCGGCCAACGAGGCTTCGGTCCAGAGGGTATAAAGCGGCAATTGCGCGATTTCCCAGACGAGATTGACGACAGTCAGGACGAGGACATAGGAGAGGGCAAATCGCAGTGGCCTGCGGGCCGGGTCGAGTTCTGTGATTTTTTTCCTTATTTGCGTCATGTCTCCCTCTCGCCAAGCGACGAAATTCCTGCAAACAGGCAATCTGGCGGTTCGGTACAGCCCGTGCAGTCAGCTGATTGCAAGGACGCTTGTCGATGCATACCAATTATTAGCAGTAGATTCATGAGGGGGTGTTGAAACTGCCGCGTACAGGGCAATACGTAATCCTCCCTAATCTTGCTATCTGAAAGGAGAGCGCCATGAACAAGGATCTCGACGCCCTCATCGCGGGGATCAAGGCCCTGCCGGCCGATCGCGACCTCAGCCATATCGAGCCCGAAGTCTGGGCCCGGGTCGATGCACGGGCCACGGGAACACAAAGGGGAGGCCTTTTCGGCGTTGCAACCAATGGCCAGGTTTCCGCCATGCCTGTGCTCTCCCGCAGCATTGCCGTTGCGCTTGCGGTCGGTCTCTTCGTCGGGGTGATCTCTGTTCCCAGAACTTCCGGACCGAACGAGCTTTCGGTGTTTTCGGTTGAGGCGTCGTACGGACCTTCCGGATTATTGCGCTAGGAAAGCTTATGCGGCTTGAACACTGGATCATCGTTGCCTTTGTTGCGCTGTGTGCAGGCATGACCGGCGTTTTTCTTGCCGGAAACTGGTCCCCGGCGCCGGAGGTCCAGCGGGCTTCAGGTCTACATGATCTGATCCACAAGGACCTCGAGCTCTCCGACGCACAGGAGCAGCGCCTTGAAGTCGTTGAACGCAAGTTCGCGGCGCGCAAGAAGGAGCTTGAAGCAAGGTTGCGAGCGGCCAATCTCGCGCTCGCCGACGCGATCGAGACCGACAAGGCGAATTCCCCCGCTGTCCAGGCGGCGATTGATGATTTTCACGAGGCCATGGGGGAGCTGCAGAAGCTCACCATCGAGCATGTGTTCGAGATGCGCGAGATACTGGATGAGGAGCAGGCTAAGGCGTTCGACAAGGAAATCGTTCGGGCACTGAAGGAGCAATAGACATAGTCGCGTGGCCCATAATGAGCGAACAGACGCGGAACTTGCCGTTGCGGCGGCGGGAGGCGAGGAGCGCGCCTTCACCGAGCTTATGCGCCGCTACAAGGAGCCGCTCTATCGCTACATTCACCGTGCCATGCGGGGGGGATGAGGACGCCTATGATGTGCTCCAGGATGCATTTGCTGCCGCCTGGCGGTCAATTGACCGGTATGATCCGGCCCGGAAGTTTTCAACGTGGATCTACCATATCGCCCTCAACAAGGTGCGCGATCACGGAAGAAAGCGGGCGGTAAGAAGCTTCTTTTTCCAGGCGGCGCCGCTCGATGGTCCGGACCGTCCAGATATCGCAGACAGGGGCGTGGACGTCTCCGGCGATTTTGAAACTCATGATGAGCTAAGACGCGTATCGGCCATGATCGATGAGTTGCCGGAGAAGCTGAGGGTCGCGTTTACGCTACAGATTCTGCAGGACCTGGCGCAGAACGAGGTCGCAGACATTCTTGGTGTATCAGTCAAAACAGTCGAGACGCGCGTATATCGGGCGAGAAAAATCCTGCAGGCGCGGGTCCAGTCGATCGATCAATTATCGTGACCTCCTGGCGAGAATGCAGCCCCGGGCGTACGGCTCGATGCGAGATATACTCCGGTCGCAGCCAGTGCCGCGCCCAGCACGGTATTCACCCCGACGGTTTCACGAAAGAAGGCTGACCCTGTACTGACGCCGATGAGCGGTATCAAGAAGCTGAAGCTGGCCGCTTGGGAAACGTCCAGCGACTGCAGGACCTTTTGCCAGAGCCAGTAGGCGAGTGCAGTTCCGGGAAGTGCCAGAATGATCAGAGAGAGTGTGAAGCTTGCTGACCATGTGATGGCGAATGGATCGAGGCCGATAGCTGCAAGCAATGCCAGCGGCACGGCGCCAATCACGAATTGCAGTCCCATGGCCATGGATGCTTCGACGCGGGCTGACACGTTCTTGATGGCGATATTGCCAGCCGCCACGCCGCCCGTGGCTATTGCAACAAAACCGATGCCAAGCAAGGTCGAATCTCCTCCAGCGGCAAGGATTTTCGGGGCCGCGATAAGTGCGATGCCTGAAGCCCCAACAACAAGTCCCGCCCAATTGGCCGGGCTCAGGCGTTCCTGCAGAAGTATGAATGCGAGCAGGCCTGTTATCATGGGCTGCAGGCTTTCGATCACGGTCGCCAGACCCGGGGACACGAATTCAGAGGCGTGAAACATTCCGAAATAGCCCAGACTGGTCATGCAAATGCCCGCCAGGCAGATCCATCCCTATTCAGCAGCCCCTGATGGGAGCTGATGTTGGCGCACGCCGGCAATGGCAAGAAGAGTTCCGCCAGCCAGCAGGGCTCGCAGCGCCGCAAATGTCAGGTGAGGCGCATCAGGCAGACCCACTGCGATAAGCGGATAACAGGCGGCCCAGAGGATCATCACCAGGGCCGCAAGTGTGCGTGGGCCCGTCATGAACTTTCTTCTCCGGTCAGGAAATATACTTGCAGTCCGCGCGTCCTTAGGTCTGAGGGGCGCGCGCGCATGCCGCGTAATACGTCCCAGGAGCACACGTCCCTTTGCGCTCCTGAAGGATTGAAAAGGAGTTTACTCATGAAACCTGTCTGGATAGCGGCTGCGATGCTGGCTCTCTCGCCCGTGGCGCTCGCCCAGGGCGGCCATGATTCCCATGATCATGGCGACAAGCCCGCTGCCGAATCCGGCGCTGCCGGCAATATGTCCTGCATGGATGGTCATGAAGGCATGGCCAATTGCAATACGAGCATGGAGGGCCACATGATGGCGCCGGGTGGAGGTGACGCGCCCGATGGACTTGGCGATAAAGGCGGCATGATGCCCGGTCAGGACGGCATGATGATGGATCACGACGGCATGAAAATGGGTGGCGATGGCATGATGATGGACCATGATGCGATGAAGATGGACCAGATGAATGCCGGCGATTGCAATGCCAGGCATGAAGAGAAGGGACATGATCCAGCAGACTATTGTCCCAAGGCTGCAGATCAGGAATCCGCAGACGGTACTGAATAGACTCAGGCCAGCTGTTTGCGGTGCCGCTCCTGATTCCGACTTCGTCCCGACGAGGCACGGATCCGTTCATCGTTATTGGCGGCAGTGGTCCCACACATTTCCGCCAAGGTCCTGCAATGTACCCGTGTGTCCTTCCCCCCACGATCCCGGCGCATTGCAGGACCGTCCCTCCGGGCTCCGGCAGACTTCAGCCGAGATTGCAGGGGCGAGAGCCTGATCACCATGATTGGGACCCGCTTGCCAACAGGGAGTGCTCCGCATGATGGATGATGTTTCTTCTCACGACGACCGGCGGAATTTCATTTTTGTCGCGACCGGCGCCGTCGCGTTTGGCGGGGCCGCCATGGCGGCTTGGCCGCTCATTGACCAGATGAACCCTGCCGGGGATACGCGGGCGTCCAGCTCCCTGGACGTCGATATTTCGAAGATCAGGGTCGGTAGTGAGCTAAGGGTCCTGATCGGCGGCAAGCCATTTTTCATCCGGCACAGGACAGAGGTGGAAATCGCCGAAGCGCGTTCTGTCAATATCGCTCGGCTGCGCGACCCGGAGACGGACGATGATCGCCTGCGTCCGAAACAGGATGGAAACCTCAATCCCGCCATTCTGATAACTTCCGGCGTCTGCACGCATCTGGGGTGTGTACCGCTCGGCCCCAATCAGGGCAATGTGGGAACCTATGGCGGCTGGTATTGCCCCTGCCATGGATCAGAATACGATACGTCCGGCCGGATCCGGAAGGGGCCGGCGCCGCTCAATCTTCCTGTGCCAGACTATGTTTATCAAAACGACAATATTGTTACGATTTCGATTTAAAGGTCCGGTGCTGCGTAAGGCATTCCTGCCCCGAAAAAAACCCAGGATCGGCTCGCCCGAGCGATAATTTCCAGTAACGAATACAGGCCCACCGCGATCAGCGCTCATTCGTGCCTGGCACGCTCGATATCCTCCAGACGTCCCCAGCGCGGCCAGAAGCGGGGCGTAACGGCCGCATAGGCGCGGTACGCTTCACCGAACTCCGCTTCAGAATTCCGCTCTTCATTCAGTGCCAGGCGGACATACATAAACACAAGCACGGGAAACATGATCAGGGTCAGGACGGTTGGCCATTGCAGAAGGAAGCCGAACATGATCAGCACAAAACCGGCATATTGCGGGTGTCGCATGCGGGCATAGACGCCCGTCTGGGCGAGTGTCCCAGAACGCAGTGCGCCGTGCAGGACTGGCCATGCCGCAGACAGAACGCTGAACCCCAGAAATATGAGGCCGAGGCTCGCCCAGTGGAAGGGACCGAAGTGCGGGTTGTCTTTCCAGCCAAAAATCATTTCCCAGAAATGTCCTGAATCATGAGCGAACCAATTGATGTCCGGAAACCTCGATTCAAGCCAGGGCGCGAGGAAATATATCGACAACGGAAACCCGTACATTTCCGTAAACAGCGCGATAATGAACGCGCTGAATGCGCCGAAAGATGTCCAGTCCCTGGACCTGACCGGCTTGGCGAAACTGAACGCAAAGATAATGAAGACCAATGAGTTCAGTACGACGAGAAACCAGAGGCCGTATTCGGACTGTGCCATGGATGGGTTCATTTGCCGGGTCCTGTCTTGTCATCCAACCGGGAAGGGTGCTGATGATCGTCAGGGCGACCATGGACTGTTCCGTGTCCGCCATGGCCACCATGCATGAAAGTATGCATCACCCCGCAGAACAGTAAAAATCCCAGAAAGAATATCGCATTGGTAGGGATATGCGCGCGGTGCTCGTAGATCAGGAGGAAACCGATGAAGCCGGCCAATGCGATAACCGGCAACCAGAGACGCTTGCCCCCGGGACGATGGTCCTGACGAGGTTTGTTATCCTTTTGCATGGCGTTTCTCCTTTGCTGGCAGTTCGTTGCCACAGCTTGGCAAGGGGCGGGTTCGGCGCGATTTGGCCTGGAATAGATCGGTCATTTGCTTGCCGGATGCCGGTTCAGTTTGAGGAGCTGGGCATTGACGGCACAGATCACCGTGCTGGCGGACATGAACACCGCGCCGAGCGCCGGTGTCAGCACAACGCCCCATGGGAAGAAAAGACCTGCGGCCGCTGGGATGGCAAAGGTGTTGTATCCAGTCGCCCAGGCGAGGTTCTGCATCATTTTCCTGTAGGTTGCCCGTGCAAGTTCGATGATGGCGACGACGTCTGCAGGGCTTGAGCGAACAAGGATGATGTCGGCTGTCTCAATAGCAACGTCTGTTCCGGCCCCGATTGCAATGCCGACATTCGACTGTGCAAGGGCAGGGGCGTCATTGACCCCGTCACCTGTCATCGCCACGATCAGGCCACGCGACTGAACTTCCCGGACCTTCGCAGCTTTTTCTTCCGGCAGGACTTCGGCGATGACTTCGTCGAGCCCGAGCTCCTTGCCGACCCATTCAGCCACCTGCCGGTTGTCACCGGTCAGCATGATGCATCTGATGCCAATCTCCCGAAGGTGCCGGATGGCACCGGGGGACTCTTCGCGAATGATGTCGGCCAGTGCGATCGCCCCCGCAAGATCATCGTCAATCAGGACAAAGACGACGGTCTTTCCCTGACGGCTCAGCTCCTCGAAGCGGGGATCTTCCATGCCGATGCCATGATCGCGTAAATAGCCCGGACTTACGACTTTCACATCGCGTCCCTCGACGAGGCCGGAAGCTCCCTTGCCGGGAATCGCGCGGAATTTTTCAACTGGCCAGGACTGTTTTGAGTCACGGACAATTCCTTGCGCGATCGGGTGTTCGGAATGCGCTTCGATCGAGGCTGCATAGGCCACGACATCCGCTCCGGAAATGGAATTGTCGAAGATGAGCGTGTCGGTAATTCCGAATTCTCCCCGGGTAAGTGTGCCAGTCTTGTCGAATATGATGGCGTCGATGTTCCGTGCTTCCTCGAATGCCGTCCGGTCACGGATCAGCAACCCATTGCTGGCCGCTATTGCGGTCGAGCGCGCCACGACAAGCGGTACTGCGAGCCCGAGCGCATGTGGGCAGGCAATCACCATGACCGTGACAGTACGCGCCATGGCGAACCCAAACCCCTGTCCAGTGAAAAATGTCCAGAAAAGGAATGTCGATACGCCTCCGCCGAGCGCTATGAAGGTGAGCCATTTTGCTGCCGAGTTGGCGAGATCCTGCGTACGGGACTTGCTGGCCTGGGCTTCCTTGACGAGCTTGATCACGCTTGAAAGGAATGTCTCATCTCCGGTCTTGTCGACCCGGATCGTGAGCGACCCTTCGCCATTGATGGAGCCGCCGATCACCTGAGCATCTATGCTCTTGAATATGGGTTTCGATTCGCCCGTCAGCATGGATTCGTTCAGCGAGGATTCTCCGCGAACGATGATGCCGTCGGCTGGAACCTTTTCGCCGGGCTTGATCAGGAGCTGTTCGCCGCCACGGAGTGTCGAAACGGACACGTCCGTGACGGAGCCGTCTTCGGCCAGAAGGTGCGCTTCGTCCGGCATCAGGCTCGCAAGCTTCTCCAGGGAGCGCCCGGCACCGAGAACCGATTTCATTTCGATCCAGTGGCCGAGCAGCATGACCGCAATCAGCGTGGCGAGTTCCCAGAAAAAGGTCTCGTCACTGCCAATTGCGACCATGCCGACGGAATAGGCATAAGCCGTGATGATGGCGACCGAAATAAGTGTCATCATTCCGATCCCTCGCCCGGTAATCTCTTGCCAGAACCCTTTCAGGAAGGGCCAGCCGCCAACGAAGAAGACAAGGCTTGAGAGCGCGGCAAGCACAACCCGGTCGCCGGAAAAGCGCAAACTGTCCTGTAGGCCGAGCCAGTTCTGAATCATCGGTGCCAGCGCCAGGATCGGTACCGTTGCGATCAGGACGAACCAGAATCGGCGGCGATAGTCCGCAATCATGCCTTCATGATTATGTCCTTCATGTTCGCGGGCATGATGGTTGTGCGGATTGACCGGTTCGGTAGACGGGGCGGCCTGATGGGTATGGGCTGAATGATCCATGGTTATTACAATTGCTCAGTGGTTGGGTGGGCTTGGCATGACCGGGCGGCGGTCGTGCCACTCGGTCTGCCGCGTGTAGGCATTTCAGGATACATGTCTGTACTCTTCCCTCGGCGCATTCTCACCGGTCATCCGCAGAGGGGACCGGATTGCTATTCAACGATACGCGCCTGCGATGATTGGCCCTCAAAAACCGATTCTTCCAGCACGCGGACGATCGACAGGGACGGGGGCTGCTTAGCCGGCCGTGCCGACGGGACCATCCTTGTGTGCCAGGCTGCCGGAACCGGGACAGGCACACTGGAAGTAACCATGTTCGAGGCAGGTATCGCAGGTCTGTTCAAGACGCTCGCGCATTGCACGTCGTGCCCTGTGTAGCTTCACCCGAAGCGCAACTCCGTTCAGGCCGAGATCCTCTGCGATGGTGGATCTCTCTTCTCCGATGAGGTCAGCCCGCCAGATGAGGTCTGCATAGCTGGAACTGAGCGTCGGAAGCATCTTGTACAGGCAGGCGCAAATGACAAAATCCAGTTCCTCGTCACCGACCAGCAGGTTTGCGTCGGCGGCATAGTTGGCCAGCAAGTCGCTGGTACGCTTCCTGTTGCGAAAGTGATCTGCGATTGTCGAGCGCAGAACTTGCGCGAGCCAGCCCCGCAAGCGGTCTTCGTCCTTCAGGTCCTCGAAGCGCGCCAGGGCCTTTACATAGAACTCCTGCAACACGTCCTTGGCATCAGCGTCATTGCCGATCTTTCGCCTCAGGAAACGGAACAGGTCCTGATGCGACTCGGTCAGCGCGGCTTCAATGGCCTGCCTGCGCTGCCTGGACGGTCCTTTGTCAGGCGTCATCGTCGGGTTCCTTTCGGGTCAGCTGACCGGCACCTTTAATATCTATACGCAGCAGAAAGGTGCATCCCTCATGGGGTGTAAGAGGCGCCCGGGACTGTAACGGTTCAGGGGTGGAGCCGTCTTCTCCGTATCTAGCATTGGGTTAGGCTCCGTGAATTGCGGAACCGGACCCCCGACGGAGGTCTGTTATGGGAATCGAGAGCGCGATCGTCAGAAACCGGCTGGAACAGGTCATCCGAAAGGGGCGCCTTGAGATCACATTTCCGGAAGGGAAGACCGCGAAATTCGGATCCTACCGCGACCGACCGGTCCGGATCACAATTCGGTCCAATGCCTGGCTTCGCCGGATCCTTCTCGATCCGGAACTGCAGATCGGCGAGGCTTTTATGGCGGGCGGTCTGAGCATCGAATTCGGCGATCTGTACAGTCTGCTTAATCTGTTCTGGATGAATTTTCGGGCGGACGGGAATCCCGCCGCGAGATTGCCGGCCTTTTTCAGGAAGAGCGCCCGGTTGATTGCGCAATTCAACCCACAAGAACGGTCGGCGCGTAACGTTGCTCATCATTATGACATCGGGAATGATCTCTACAGGCTCTTTCTGGACGACGACATGCAGTATTCCTGCGCCTATTTTCCGGAGTCAGGGGCTTCTCTGGAGCAAGCCCAGCAATTCAAGAAGGAACATATCGCGCGCAAGCTTTGCCTTGCGCCCGGCGACAGGGTTTTGGACATCGGTTGCGGTTGGGGCGGCCTGGCGCTGCACCTTTGCCAGGCTGATGGCGTCAGCGTGCACGGCTTGACGCTTTCCTGCGAGCAATACGATCTGGCTTGCAAGCGCGCCGAGCAACTGGGTCTTGGCGATCGGGTTACGTTCCAGATACAGGATTATCGTTCCCTGACGGGTGAATACGACAAGATCGTATCGGTGGGCATGTTCGAGCATGTCGGTGTGCCCCACTACCAGGAATATTTCGACCAGATTTCTGCGCGGCTCAGCCCGGATGGTATTGCGCTTGTCCATACAATTGGGCGAAGCGGCGGACCGGGCGCGACAAATCCCTGGATTGCAAGACATATTTTTCCAGGCGGGTACATCCCGGCGCTGTCGGAAGTTCTTCCGGCAATCGAGAAAGCGGGGCTGATGTTGCTCGATGTAGAAGTCCTGCGTCTTCACTATGCTGAAACACTCAGAGCCTGGCGTGAGCGGTTCCTGATCCGGGCCGCCGAAGCGGAGGCCCTGCACGATGCCCGCTTTGTCCGGATGTGGGAATTTTACCTGGTATGCAGTGAGCTATCGTTTCGGCACGGGGTCCACAATGTATTTCAGCTTCAGCTTAGCAAACAGCAGGAAGCGGTTCCGCTGACCCGGGATTACCTTTATCGGGCAGATCCGATATCTGTCTCAACGCCCCGGGCCTCCTGCGCGAATGAGGAAAGACAGTACTAGTATGTCCGATGATGAGCAAAATACGAATGGTATATCGAAAAAGGCCTACAAGCATGATCTCCGTGCGCTGCAGATAGAGCTGGTGAAGATTCAGAGGCGGGCGATCCGGCACGGGCATCGGATCCTCATTCTCATTGAGGGTCGCGATGCGGCTGGCAAGGATGGTGTCATCAGGCGGATTTCAGAGCACCTCAGTCCCCGGGATACGCAGGTCGTCGCACTCGGAAAGCCATCTGACCGCGATACGCGGAGCTGGTATTTCCAGCGATATGTGCCACACCTGCCTGCGGATGGAGAGATCGCTCTGTTCAATCGCTCCTGGTACAACAGAGCGGGAGTGGAACGCGTGATGAAATTTGCACGAAAGGCTGAAGTGGCTGCATTTCTGGAAAATGTCGGCTCCTTTGAGCACATGCTTGTGCACGATGGAATGCAAATCCTCAAATACTATCTCGACATCAGCCGGACCGAGCAGGAGACCCGACTGAACGATCGGGACCGTGACCCGCTGAAGCAATGGAAGAAGAGCCCAATCGACGCCGTGGCCCTGCAGAAATGGGATGAGTATACAATGGCCCGCGATGTAATGCTCCTGAAGACCGACTTCGAGCATGCGCCATGGCATGTTGTGCGAACGGATGACAAGCGCAAAGCGAGGCTGAATGTCCTTGGTCATATCATCCGATCGATAGACTGTCCGGAGACCGACAAAAGCATCGCTGCGGTCGATCCAGACGTGGTGATCGACAATCCCGGTCAGCAACTCGACCGCCTGGCCCGATAGCACACCTCCACCGGATCAGGTTATGATCCGCCATGCGATCAGAAGGATCAGGCTGGCCAGTATGAACCAGCTGCTCCAGTAGATTCCAGTAATCGACAAGGGGCTCGGTTTGTTCCGGCGGGCCACCCTTGCCAGTGCGATGATGGTCATGGTCAAACCCGACAAGACGATCAGATATGAAATGTCCTTGAGGAAGATTACCACGCCCGCGCCGAGCCCGAACGCGGTGATTGCGGCGAGGATCCCGAGGAAGGCTGGGGGGCGCTTACCGCGATACGCCGCCATGGGATCCGATTGTTTGTGTGTGCGATCTGGTTGCGTGTTCATCTGGTTCCTTGGTCTCCATTGAGGGAGCAGTGGGCCGGGAAGACGTTTTGCTCAGACACCCCTTGGGAAAGACGGGAAATTTATCCGGACGTTACACCAGCGATTCCCGAGCGCGCTGACCAGTACTGCCGCGCTCATCAACCTGAAGCAAAATCAGCCTGCCTGAGAGCGCGATCTTCTTCGGTCTAACCAACAGGTCCGACGTGTCGTGCTTTGGATAGAAAGTCGGGTGACTGCGGCAGACCCTCTTCTTGGCAGGGGGCATCCTTCACCGCCAGAATGGCCCAACACGAGCGGTGAGGGCTGCAGTGGGCTCGTTTTTGCAATTAATTCGCACTTGCATTCTCAATCGGTCCCGAATAAACAGCCCCGACCTGATTGGAAAATATGCGGAGCGAGGGCAGCGTGAGCCGTTACAAGAACAGTTTCCTGATGGCATCGGTGGCGGTGCTGGCACTTTCAGCCGGGGCAGAGGCGCCGGACGCGGCAGAAGGGGATGACCGGTACCGGCTGTTGTCGACCGTTGTGGTGACGGGCTCGTCCGAAGCCGCGCTGGACGTGGCGGGCTCGGTGTCGTTCCTGACGGATGCGGACCTGTCGGTGCAGGCGCAGAGCGACGTGCTGCGCATCCTGCGCGCCGTGCCGGGCGTGAACATCCAGGAAGAGGATGGCTATGGCCTGCGCCCGAATATCGGCCTGCGCGGGTCCGGCTCCGACCGCTCCTCGCGCGTTGCGCTGATGGAAGACGGCGTGCCGATCTCGCCGGCGCCCTATGCCTCGCCGTCTGCCTATTACTTCCCGACGATTGCCCGGATGAGCGCCATCGAGGTGACCAAGGGCCCGGCGGCGATCCTCTACGGCCCGCGCACCACGGGCGGGGCGATCAACATGTTCTCCACCCCTGTGCCGGACTCGCAGCAGGGCTATGGCCAGGTCATGTTCGGCACCAATGACCGCCAGCGCGCGCACCTGTGGCTGGGCGGCAAGGCGGACGCTGCGGCGGGCTGGCAGCTGGGCGGCCTGGTGGAAGTGTTCACCGACGAGACGGACGGCTTCAAGCGGCTGGACAATGGCGGCCCGACCGGCTTCGACGCCGATGACCTCGTGGTGAAGCTCGGCGCCTACAAGGCCGAAGGC
>TARA_R110002051_G_scaffold267954_6_pt1 | contig 41902 bp, 47 predicted proteins | sample TARA_R110002051 | Tara Oceans TARA_R110002051 (sample SAMEA4397023) | marine metagenome | biome: Polar Biome; feature: [MES] marine water layer (ENVO:01000295) within the mesopelagic zone...; material: water (ENVO:00002006), including particulate matter (ENVO:01000060) such... | reverse complement strand
TAGCCGTAACCTGAAGCCACCGGCTTTAGCCGGTGGAGCATTCACCCGGTCGGCCGGGAACAGTCTGCCCATCATTTGGCTCTGGAAATAATTTTCAGTTTCGCGCGAACCTTTTCGGCTTCGCCGCATCCAATGATCAGGGTGCCTGGAAACGCACCCAACGATCAACCGGAAAGGAAACAACATGAAAACTCTGCTTCCGCTTTTGACGATGGTGGCCGCTTTGGCTGTGACACCCGCGCTTGCCCAGGACGAGGACGCGCTGAAAAACTCTCCTCCGGGAGAACCCTATGTGCAGGTCAGCGCAGTTCTGCCATTGCCCGAATTTCTTCCCGGCCTGGGGACACTTTTTGTCAATCCAGAGGCTTTGCCGGCAGGGCCATTCCTGGCCTACGATCACGATGGCAAGTTGTCGGCCACAGTCTATATGACGCCTTTGAAGGCACTTCAGGATGGCACGTCCTATGACGGTCTTGATCTGGGATCGCACACCGTCACCAGTGTCGACGTCTACTACAATGCCGGCCATCCCGGCGTGGAGGAGCCGCATGCCCATGTGGTCCTCTTTCACGACAAGGACGCAAAATCGCGATTGGCGAAATGATGTCCTCGCGCAGGGAGTTTCTCGGTTTTGGGGGCGGCGTGCTTGCCGCCCTGCTGGTGCCGCGCCATTCTGCGGCAGCAGCAGTTGCGGTGATCGAGATGCGTGGAACAGCGCGTGGCGAGCGTATCTGGTTTTCGCCGCAGGGCCTTGCTGTTGCTGCCGGTACGACCATACGGTTCATCAATCGTGATCCCGGCAATTCACACACTGCCACCGCCTATCACCCGTCGCTGTATGGCCGCACACGCAGAATTCCCGCAGCAGCAACGCCCTGGGACAGCGATTTCCTGTTGCCGGGGGACATGTTCGAGATCAAGCTGAGCGTACCGGGTGTCTATGATTACTACTGCATACCACACGAGATGGGCGGCATGGCCGGCCGGATTGTGGTGGGGCAGCCGGATGCTTCCGGATGGGAGGGACCAGCAGCCGACACAGGTGATGTAATTCCCGAAACGCTGGCTGCCTTGCCTTCGGTGAAGGACATTCTCGCCAGCGGACGCGTGGAAAGGAAACCGGCAGCATGACGACACATGCCCATCAAGCCACTGATCACGTGTCCTGGTCGTCATTGCCGGAGCTGGATCTGATCGCCAGAGCGCGAATGAAGGAGGAAGCGGCGATCCGTGAATTGATCCGGCGGTTGAATCCTCGCCTGTTCCGGATCGCGCGAGGAATCGTATCCAGCGATGCCGAGGCGGAGGAGGTGGTTCAGGAGACCTATCTTGCAGCTTTTACCGGACTGGAGCGCTTCGACGGGAGGGCGCGTTTTTCAACATGGATCACCCGCATTGCCATCAACACGGCATTGATGCGCAAAAGGCGTGCGCGCCCCGAAGAGGAATACGATACCGTGACTGAGGAGAACAACGGCAACATTCTCAGGTTTGTCGGCGGGAGCGAGACGCCTGAAGCGAATTTTGGCCGCACACAGATCAGCGGCATTCTCGAAGTGGCCGTGGCTGGTTTGACACCGGAGCTGCGGCTGCCGTTCCTGCTGCATGAGGTCGAGGGAATGAAGATTCGCGATATTGCCCGCGATCTGTCGCTCAATTCGATTACCGTCAAAACCCGCCTGTTTCGGGCCCGCCGGCAGTTGCGTGCGGCGCTGGAAGAGCGCTTGCAGGGTGGGTTTGGCAGCATCTTTCCGTTCGATGGAGCCCGTTGTGCGCATATGGCCGACACGGTTGTCGCACGCCTTGTTTCAAAGGGTGAGTTGTAGAAACCACGTCAGCTGATTTGATCTTCCGGCGATGGTTTAGTTCTCTGACTTGTCCCTCGGTGAAATCGGCGTTGCATTCGGGAGCAGCACCCGCGCGGCAGCGCCTTCGAGGTCCTCATACTGGTTTGTGTGCAGGCTCCACAGAAAGGCGGCCAGCGCCACGCCGCCGAGGCTGATCGAGATCGGGATCAGGAACAGGTAATTCATTCGGCCAACTCCTCGGGGCGCAACGCCACCCATGCGTGCCAGGTACCGTGCCCGAGCAGGGGGAATATGACGATCATGCTCAGCAGTCCCGTCACCGCGCACATGGCAAAGCCAAAGGCGACGATCACGCCCCAGGGCAGCACCACGCGCAGATTGTGGGTGGTGAGCGCAAATGACGTGCCCAGTGCGGTCAGCGCATCGGTGCGGCGGTCGAGCAGCATCGGTATCGAGAACAGGCTGATTGCCATGGCGAAGGCGGCGAACATGCCGCCGACTGCCGATCCGGTCAGGATCAGCGCCCAGCCGCGCGGCGTGGTGAAAAGCTGGGTCAGGATATGGTCAAAGCCGGGAAACGGCAGCAACCCGAAAAACAGGGCGTAAAGCAGATCAGCCGCGCGAAGCCACACCATTACCAGGAGGCACAGCATCAGGCCGGCGAAAGCCAGTTGCGCGCCGGAACGTGGACGCACCAGCAGCATGTCGGCAAGGCTGATCTTCTCGCCGCGCTGCAACTTGCGGCTCTTTTCGTAAAGCCCGATGGCGACAAGCGGGCCGATCACCAGAAATCCGGACAGCGCGGGAAAAATCATCCACATGAGATTGGCAAGCGCCAATCCCCAGATCACCAGCACCGACAGGGCAAAACTGGCCAGGCCGTAGATCAGGCTCTGCAGCGGGTTGTGGCGGAAATCAGCCCAGCCGGCGGCGAGCCATGACAGCGCCGCCGTGGCGGGCAAATGCCGGGCATAGCCACGGTCGGGGCGAACCGGAGGTTGGATAGCGGGAAGGGGTTCAAGCATGGCAACCTCGTTCAACAGCCTGCGGCAGCGGCAGGTTTGGCCGGAGTGACGGGAACGCAACCGGGGTGGGAGCCGGTGGCGAGCGAAACGAACTGCCAGTTCGCCGCGATCACCACTGCGATTGCCGCGGCGGCGGCCAGTCCGGCAAGCAGGCGTGGCGACAGCGTCATTGTGGTGTCCCCGGCATGACCTCGACATAAAGCGCAAGCATGCGGATGTCGGCGGTGGACAGGCGGTTCTGCCAGGTCGGCATGTGGCCCTGGCGTCCGTTCATCAGCGTCTGCCAGATGCTTCCCGCATCGCCACCATAGATCCAGGCGGCATCGGTGAGGTCTGGAGCGCCGGTGCCTTCAACGCCACGGGCGTCTTCGCCGTGGCAGGCCGCACAGTTTTCCTGAAACAGCACTGCTGCTTCTGACGGGTCGTCGGCAATGACGCCGTTCGAAAGCGTCTGGACATAAGCCGTCATCATGCGGATCTGGTCGCGCTCGAGCATCTGGTCGCGGCCGAAAGCGGGCATCTGGGCAAAGCGGCTGTCGGGGTGGGCGCTGTTGATGCCGACGGTGATGGTCTCGGCAATATCTTCAGCCGTGCCGCCCCATATCCAGCTGGTGTCGGCAAGGCGCGGAAATCCCGGGCCGCCGATGCCGTTCTTACCGTGGCAGGCCTCACAGTTCTGGCCGAAAATCGGTGCGGCGGTGTCCAGCGCACGGGCCATCAGTTCCGGATCGGCGCGGATGGTGTCAAAATCCAGTGTGGTCATCTGCGCCATCCAGTCGGCCCGCGCGGTGTTTGCGGCAGCGATATCAGCGGCCAGGTCGGTCTTCTGATCGATCCCGAGCACACCTTTGGTAAAAGTGCGTCCGAGCGGCCATGTCGGCAGCAGGATCCATCCGATCAGGGCCGCAAGGTGGGTGACGATAATGAAGATTATCACCGCGCGCGGAATCGGCGAGTTGAGTTCCTTGATGCCGTTCCAGTCGTGCCCGGTGGTGGTGTAGCCGGTGACCGGATCACGTTCTATTTTTGACATGGCTGATCCTCCGGTTCGAGAACCGAGCGTGCGGCATGGTCCGCCAGGGCTTTGCTGGAGGGACGATAGGTGTGGATCACCACGATGATGAAGAACCCCATCAGGTAAAACAGGCCGAAGGATTTGGCGATCATCACCAGCAGGTCATGGCTCAGGGACATCACTCGGCCTCCTTCTGGTCGGAGGTGTAAGCGGCCTGGGTCATCTGGCCGAGAATCTGCAGGTAGGAAATCAGCGCATCCAGTTCGGTCACAGTCTTCTGGTTCGAGAACCGCCGCATGTTCGTCGCCTCTCCATAGCGTTCGGCAACCTCGCTGGCCGCGTCACTGTCAGGGCTGGCCTGCGCCAGGGCGTCGGTGGACGCATTCTCGATCATGGCGTCGGTATAGGGCACGCCCAGCGTTTTGAGCGCGGCCAGATGTGCGCCCAGATCGGAGACATTGAGCCCGGTTTGGCCCAGCCACGGGTAGGCCGGCATGATCGAGCTTGGCACCACGTCGCGTGGATTGTTGAGGTGCGCGACATGCCACTCGTCGGAGTATTTGCCTCCCAGCCGCGCGATGTCCGGGCCGGTTCGCTTCGAACCCCACAGCATCGGATGGTCATATTGCGATTCCGCCGCCAGCGAGTAGGGGCCGTAACGTTCGACCTCGTCACGCAGGGTGCGGATCATCTGGCTGTGGCAGGCATAGCAGCCTTCGCGGATGTAGATGTTGCGTCCGGCCAGTTCGAGCGGGGTATAGACCCGCATGTCCGGCGTGGTCTCCACCGTCTGGTCGATGGTGAACAGCGGCGCAATCTCGACAAGACCGCCGACGCTGGCGGCAGCGATGATGCCGACCACCAGCCAGATGGATTTCTTTTCGAGATTGTAGTGGGCTTTGAACAGAGACATGGGTTCACTCCGCTCCCTGCAATGCGAATGGACGATCAGGTGCCTCGCCACGAACACCGCGGACCGTCAGCCAGATATTGACAGCCCCCACACAGATGCCAGCCAGGAACAGCACGCCGCCGAGGAAGCGGGCAATGTAATAGGGGCGCATCGCATCGATGCTTTCGATGAAGGAATAGTTGAGGGTTCCCGCCGCATTGTAGGTGCGCCACATCAGGCCTTGGGTGATGCCGGCGTTCCACAACGAAAACACGTAGGTGAGCAGTCCGGCAAGGGCGAGCCAGAAATGCCATTCGATGAGACGCGCGGAATACATTGCCTTGCGTCCCCAGATCAGCGGCACGGTCGAATAGAAGGCGCCGAAGGTGACCATCGCCAGCCAGCCAAGCGCGCCGGAATGGACATGACCGACGGTCCAGTCGGTGTAATGCGACAGCGCATTGACCGGCCGGATTGCCATGAACGAACCCTCGAAAGTCGACAGTCCGTAAAACACCGCCGCCACGAACATGAAACGCAATGTGGCATCGTCGCGGACCCGTCCCCACGCGCCGTTCAGTGTGGCGATGGCATTGCCTGCCGAGGCCCAGCTGGGCACCAGCAGCATGATTGAAAAGGTCATGCCCAGCGTCTGCACCCAGTGCGGCAGCGCGGTGTAGTGCAGGTGGTGCGAGCCGACCCAAAGATAGAAGAAGGTGATACCCCAGAAGCTGAGGATCGACAGCCGGTAGGAATAGATTGGCCGCTGCGATCTGACCGGCAGATAGTAGTAGAGCATCCCCAGGAATCCCGAGGTCATGAAGAAGGCGACGGCGTTGTGGCCGTACCACCACTGCACCATCGCGTCCTGGACGCCGGAGAAAGCCGGGTAGCTCTTGGCGCCGGCAAAGCTCACCGGCAGGGCGAAGCCGTTGACGATGTGCAGCACGGCCACCACGACGATGAAGGCAAGATAATACCAGTTGGCCACATAGATGTGCGGCTCGGCCCGGCGCGCCAGGGTGCGCAGATAAAGCACCAGATAGGCAACCCAGACCACCACCAGCCAGAGATCGGCATACCATTCGGGCTCGGCATATTCCTTGGACTGGGTGACACCCATCATGTAGCCGGTGACCGCCCAGACCAGAAACAGGTTGTAGCCCACCAGCACGAACCAGGGGCTGAGCTGGTCGGCAAGCCGGGTGCGGCTGGTGCGTTGCATGACATGGAACGAGGTGGCGATCAGCGCATTGCCGCCAAAGGCGAAGATCACCCCTGTGGTATGCACCGGACGGATACGTCCGTAGCTCATCCAGGCCTGGCCAAAGGTGGCGTCGGGCCAGACCATCAAGGCGGCGACCCAAAGGCCGACGCCCATGGCAAACAGGCCCCAGATCATGGACAGAACAATGCCGACCTTGGTCGGGTCATCGTAATATTGCTGCAGCCTGCCCGGGTTCGCCTGCGGTTTTTCCAGCACGCTGGCCACGGCAATGAACAGCCCCGCGCCGAGCGCCAGCGCCATGAACCCGTGCACCGCCATCGGACCCTGCCTTGCCGCGACCGCCATCGTCAAACCCAGCAGTGCCAGAAGTCCGGCGAGGACAGCGGCCCACTGACGTTCTGTTCGGGACAAATGTGCAATCATTGGAATATCCTTGTCAGGCAATGTGGGTCGGCGCGCATAGGGGTGTCGTGGTTGACTTGATCCCGGTGGAACTCAAATCCGGACGGGTCGGTGTCTGCCTCTGCGTGCAGAGACCCGAACCGCAGAGAAAGTCCGTCGAATCGGGTCTCTTAATTAATAGGTATTTAAAATACCTATTATCATGATTGCCCCCTGATGCAAGCCTCCGATCACTGGTATTCCCCGTTCTCGGGGGGCTGGCAAAACAGTTCCGACGGTCACGCTCGACCCCGGCCAAATTGCGGGCAGGCTTCATGTGCATGGATTTGACCCTCCCGATGGAGTGGCTTGGGATGACAGCTGGCTCAGAAGGTGGATGGACAGCGCACCAAGGCCGGCCATCTTGATGATTTCCATGGCGATATAAACAACATGATGCCAGTCAGCAGGCGTCGGCGTTCCCGAGATGATCGCTTCCACCCGCGCATCAAGGATCGGCAAGAGCCAGAATGACTCCGCAATCAGGATCGCAACAATCGCGGCCCCGAGAAGCCCGGATAGTGGTCTGCGTTTGCAGGCAAGAATGGAAAGCATCAGCAGTGCCGCGGTGCCCCATTCGATCCTCGAAAACAGCGAGAAGGTGGCCTTGCCGATTTCGAGTGCGACCGGCAGACTGAGCGATGGGGCCTCGAATTTCACCGGCGTGGCGATGAAGGAAACACCGAGAAGCATGCCGAGCCAGATGATCGCGATGAAGGCGGCGAGCGCTTCGGGCAACTTTGTGGCGGTGCGACGGTTCATGTCAGGGGGCCTGTCTGCGGGGCTTGTTGGTCATGCGGCTTGCGGAACCATCATCCGCCCGGCCTGTGCATTGCCTGTGGCAGTGGAGCGGCGCCATAATCGACAATGGACCGTCGCAGGACCTCTCCCGCTTCGGTGACCTGCAAACGGACGCGGCGCCCCTGGTAGAAGAAGCTCAAACGATAGGTGCCGGCATCATCGCCGACACCGGTTTCACACAGGCTGGTGAGCGCGCCGTCACGCATCAGTTTCGGGACATCTTCCGGCGCGACTTTGAGGAGGGGACCGATAAGCGTTGCATCGATGACAATGCCGCCATCTCCAATTTCGATTGTCATGTCATCCCGCCTCTCTTGAAACATTGGAACCAACCGGCGGCGCGCGGCGGGCCAGACGGTGAAGCAGCGCGTTGAGCCTGCTCCATCCGCGTGGGTCTGAGTGACGCAAGCCCGCGCAGGCCTGCCCCGCAAGCCGGCAGGCTGCGTCGACCTGCCCGGCAGAAGCCAGAGCCTCAAGGCTGGTCACCAGAAGCCGGACCAGCCCGTCGTGATCGAGCGGCTGGCCGGAAGGCGGTGCGGATAGGTCGCTGCGTGGCGTATCGATCTTGCTCATCAGTAAATCCCCAGATGCTGTCTGGCCTCGGGGCTCATCATGTCCGGTTCCCACCGCGGCTCGTAGGTCAGCTCCACCTGCACCAGTTTGACGCCTTCGACCGCTTCGGCGCGATCCTGAACGCCCTGCTTGAGATAGTTCGTAGCCGGGCATCCGGGCGTTGTCGTGGTCATGGCAACTGTCGTCGTACCGTCAGCGTCAATCACGACATCATAGATCAGGCCGAGATCGACAATGTTGTAGCCAAGTTCGGGGTCGATGACCTCGCGCAGGGATGTCATGATCTGATCGACAAATTCGCTGATCTCGCCGTCATCTCCATCCGGCGTTCTTCGCGCCGGGCGCATCACCGGGGCATTCGACATGAAATGTTCCATGATCGTGCCAAGCAATGCCGGCTTGAGGTGCTGCCAGTCGCCGCTGGTCTTGGTGATGAGGATGTAGTCGTAACCGAACGCAATTGCCGCCACCCCCGGAATGCCGAACAGACGCTGGGCCAGCGGCGATGCCGAGGCCTTGTCGGTATTGTCGAACTCGATCGTTCCGGAAACATACACCTCTTTACCGGGAAAGAACTTCATTTTCGACGTATCGGGCATTGGTTCGGTCTGGATGAACATTGCTCATACCTTCCATGAGGGCGGGAACGCCGACGTTGCTATGCCACCGGTTCGCTGTTGCCGGCGACGCGGACCAGGATCTTGTAGGTTGTACCGTCGGGCTCGAAACCGCCCTGCCACTGATGTCCGCGCTTTTGAAGTTCCGGAATCAGGAACATCGGTTCGCGGCACAACAATGCGGACAGCACCTGGCCATGCTGCATGGCCTCGATTGCAGCAAGGATCCGCACCATCGGCTCGGGCGGATCGAGTTCCCGATTGTCGAGATGCTGATCAGGCGCGGGCCATTCCGACGTATCATCTGGCGCGATGGGGGCCGGAGCTGCGGCCGCCGCCTGGGCGGTAACTTCCTCGCTCCGTGCGGGCGAGAACAACACCTCCCACTCGCCACCATCCAGTTCCGTTGCTTCATGGGTGAAGCCCTTTGATCCCATCATATGAAACAGCGGTACCGGCTGGAACGTCGCCAGCAGGCGCAAGCCCTGGTCAGGGCCGAGCGCGTTCACCGCCTGCATGATGAGTTCGAAGGGTTCTCCGCCGTCTCGCAGGATCGGGCGAACGTCGAGATCGACAAATGAAATGGTCATGGGTTTACTCCTTTGCGTTCAAATCGAGGGTGGACGGGAGAGCAGCAGATGCGGTCTTGGCACAGCAACCGGCCCGGCGGGTCGCGCCGCCACGTCCGAGAGAAGTCTGGTTCGGGCGAATTCGCTGACGATCCCGATCGTGGCTATGAGCATCAGCGCGGCGGTGATGCGGAACGCGGTAGCCTGAGCGAACAGAAGTGCTGCCGTGCCGAGCCAAACGCCAAGGAAATAAAGCTGGAACCACTTACGGGCACGGTTCTCGACCACAAGATCCTGCACCCTGGGCGCCGCCATCTTGCCCAGCACTGGGCCGTAGCACTCGAGCCATGTCAGAAACGCCACGATCTTGTAGAGTTTGGCCAGGCCCAGGCCCGACAACCATCCGAAAGTCAGAAGAAACACCACCGCGCCAATGCCGTCCTCCAACCGACCGAGTGCGGACAGCCCGATTGCCAAGATAATGGCCACGGCGAGCGAGATGAGCGCATAAATCGCGATGCGGCTGTTGAGCTCGATGGTGCGGCGTTTGCGAGCGCGATAGAGATGCAGAATGTCGGCGCCGTAAAGGGCAAGCGAAACCAGCCCGAGGATGCTGCCGGCAAGAAGCGGGATGAACAGGCTGGCCCCGTTCAGAACCGCAGCGAGCCCGACCGCCACGACAATTGCCAATGCGCTGATAGCGCAAGCCAGGACCAGTTTCGGCCGCGCGCCTTCGAGTTCCGGGGCGAGCATGAACATGGCAAGCAGCCGGTAGCTCACGCCGACGGCGGTCAATGTCAGCCATCCGCCGATACCGGCCGCAACATGCAATGGAAGCGCGGCGCCGACGATGACAAGCAGGGGTTCGGAGGTGGTCTGCTGGCCCAGAACGAGAGCGAAGATCACGCCCAATGCCACGGTCAGCACAAGCGAGACCAGTCCTGCGGCGACGAAGCGCGCCGGCAGCGGCAGCGGCCTGGCCGGCCATAATGTGCACCCGAGGTTCCACACTGCCAGCGCGAATCCGGTGCTCAAAACCGCTCCGGCTGCCGGCAGCAGCGACGGCTGATCCGACAACCCGCCGGCAAGTTGCCAAAATCCGGCAAGCAGCAGCCCGAGGCCTGCCAGGACAAGCAGCAGGGCGGGCAAGGGTAATGTATCGCTGTACAGGCGGCGCGCAATCAGCACGGGCGCGAACTGGAAAAGCGCGCCGCACATCAGCAGGCTGAGCCAGCCGATGGTGATCACGTGCACCAGAATCAGCGTCTGGGGGGCGCGCAGTCCTGCAGATGGATAGCCGAAGCCGGCCGCCATCAGGACCTCGCCGGCGATCAGCGCGGAGAGGGCGGCGAAGAAATAGGACATCGTCCAGCGGGATAGTGTGACACCTGGCATCTCATCTTCCTCCGTGATGACGCCAGGCGAACCCGGCGTCATCACGTCATCACGGCAGGCTTCAGGCGGCTTGCTCGATCTTGCCGATTTCGACGCGCCAGGCTTCGGGCCCCTGTTCGCGGTAGGTCCAGGAGAACTGGCCGGGATACTCAGCTTCGAGCTGGTAATAGAGCGGCTTGGGGTCATGGTCGTTGATCAGCTCGAACGCGCTGCCCGGCTCGAGCGCGTGGACAAGCTGGAAGATCTTCGCGTGACGTTGTGCGGGGACGAGACTGCGCAAGTCCACGGCTTCGGTTGTATCGGTCATTTCCGGTTTCCTTCTGTTCAAGAGCCATCACGACGGAGCAACGGGCGATTGCCAGACCGATGCAGACGCGGCGTTTCGCCCGTGCACGAGATCCGGGTTCAGTTGCACCCGTGGTCAAACCGAGGGGTGAAATCGCCTGCCGGTTTGACCGTGTGCAATGTTCTCATTTAAAGATGCATTGTCAATATATCTTTTATGAGCTAGATGTCTGTCGATGAATTTCCGTCACCTGTTGGCCTGCGGCCCTCTTGGAGAAACGAGACCTGACGAGTTTGTGGAGCACGCAATGAACATGATGCAATTCAAGCCTTTTGGAGCCTTTTACGACACCGGCCATGACACGGGCTGCCACGAAGCTGTCAGTTCCGAACTCAATCTTGGTGCGGGTGTGGGCGCAGATGACGGAGACATCATGCCGCAGCAAATGGTTCCGGATCTCGATGTGCTTGCCAGCGCTCTGGTTGCTGCGTTCCGGGCGCACAGCCACATCAACAATGTGATGACTCATATTTCCGGCGCACGTTGGGATGACATCGAGCGTGCGTTGCACGTCATCCTCAATTCCGTGGCAGTCCCGTTTGGCCTGTCCCGGCTCGAAGCCAATATCATCGATCTGATCTGTGCCGAGCGCGGTGTGACAGGGCGTATCTTCAAGCCCTATTTCGAAATGCTGCTCACACGATTGCTGCCGCCTGTGCAGGTGGCCCACCTGCAGGCCCACATCTTGTCCCTCCATGAGGTCGCGCAAATGCGTGATGGCAGGTCTGGTCCGGCCCCGGGTGCGATCAAGACAGGAGTGGCGCGATGAGACTTCTCGAATGCCGCGCCGCAAACGGCGCCTGCAGCCCACCGGTCGCGTTTGGGGTGGATTTCGGTCGCCGGAACGGGCGCCAGCCCGAGGCGGGGCTTGATCCCTCCGAGATGGTTTTCATGGCGCTGAACACAGGTTTTTACCGCGACATGGGTGTTATTGCGATGATGCTGGAGGGATTGCGGGACGCAAGGAAAGACGAAGCGGAAGGACCGCTGCGATGAAACATGCGAGAGACAAGCTTTATATGGCTTCCAATGGTATTGTGCAGCCCATCGGGCCGGCGACGGACGAGGAATGGGCCATCTTCATATCGCTTGTCCGCGATGAATATGATCGCCTGCACCCCGATGATACGTTTGACGACCTGAAGCGGCGCGCCCGGTTCTCAAAGGAGGATCAGGGAATCTTGCGAGACTGGATGGCGACTGCCGCCCAACGGGTCGCCGCAGCAACAGGCTGACGTGAGGACGCAACACCGAAACGCCGAAGATGCTCAAGGAGCGAAGGCATGACAAATTCCGAAGAAAAAAAGCCAGGCGCAGACAATCCACTCACCTACGAGACGCGCGACATCGATACAGACAACACGCTTCTGCCAATGCTGATCACGGGACTTGTGCTGGTGGTGCTCGGTGCAGTTGTGGTGATGATGTTCGTTTGACAGCTACGGGACAAACAGCACCTAGTGGTCTGGCCGAAACAGATGATACCCATCTGCTTCGAAAAGTCAGCCCACAAGCTATTGATCTGGTGGGGCGATTTGTCCTGACAGATGGGAACCATCTGTCAGGATCGCACCACTAGACATGTCCCCGGTCCTCTCAGGCAGTGCTGTGGCGAGCCTGCGCCGTTGCGGGTATGGATCGCAACCAGTGACTGGGCCATGGTCGTGGCCTGTCAGCTGCGATATGCAATTGATCATCGATACCGGGGAATCTCATGAAGCTGACTACTTTTTCCGACTATGCATTGCGCGTGCTGATGTACGCGGGAGCCGCCGGTGACAGGCTGGTGACGATCGAGGAAACGGCTCGGGTCTACAGGATCTCACAGTCCCATCTGATGAAGGTCGTCAACGTTCTGACCAATGCCGGCTATCTGCGCGGCGTGCGCGGCCGCTCCGGCGGGTTCACGCTGGCCCGTCGTCCTGAAGAGATCAATCTGGGGGCGGTTGTCCGGGTGACGGAGACGGATTTTGCTCTAGTCGAGTGTTTCACACAGAGCAACGAGTGTCTGATCTCGAGCCGATGCCGGCTGCCCAGACTGCTCAACAAGGCATTGGCCGCCTTTATCTCCACATTCGATGACTACACGCTGGCCGACATCATGCTTTCGGAACAGGATTTTGCGCAATCGGCGCCGCCCAGGATCGCAGGTGATGCCCCGACATCGCCAGCGCGATCAGACTAATCTTCCAGCGTCGCTGCTGTCTGCCGGCTCTCGCGTCACGGTGCGGTCCCTGCGTGCCTCTGAATTAACCACGCCCGAGCTTGGATGATTGCCCCAGGGGTGCAAATCGCCGATCATGTGGGGCGGGGAATCAGCTTCATGGGTGGGCAATGAACGTGGACTATTCGGATTATCACGGTGCATCCGGCCGCGGGGCGCTGATCTGGCTCTATTCGATTCTCGCGGCATTTGTCGCGGTCCTGCTGGTTCTGCAAGTCCTGCCGCTGGTTCTGCCCATCGGACCGATGTACTGGGACGTGCTGATCTATTACGACGCAATCGGCCGTATCGCCCAGGGGCAATGGCCGGCGATCGATTTCTTCGTGCCGGTCGGGCCGCTTGAATATTTCCTCGCGGCATTCTCCGACTGGCTGTTTGCCGATGCGCAACCGGTGTTGCTGACCCAATGGATCTGGCTGCCGGTGACGGTTCCGGTGATGGCGCTGATCCTGTGGGACACGGTGCGCCGCGGCTCGAAGGTCGCGCTATGGCTGCTGGTTCCGTGGATGCTTTACACAGCGCTGCCGTTCAATGTGATCGATTTCTATCCCTATCCGGGCACCGACGCCTTCGGGATCTACAATCGTCACGGCGCCATCCTGCTCTATCTGGTGGCAGCAACCGTGCTGTTCGTGCGCGGCCCGGTGATTCAGACGATCATCCTGAGTCTGCTGGTTCTGGGACTGGCGTTTTGCAAGATCACCGCCTTTCTCGCCGCCGGTCCGATCCTGCTGTTCGGGTTGATCCTGGGCCGCATTTCGCTCGGCACCGCCATTGCGACGGCGCTGATCTGCATTGGCGTGACCGGAATTGTGGAGCTGTCGACAGGACTGGTCAGCCCCTATGTGCAGGACATCATCCTGCTAGCCTCGCAAAACACCGGCGCCTTGTTGCCGCGCTTCCTGACCGCGGCGTCACAGCATTTCAACGTCTTTGGCGCGGGCGGAATTCTGGCTGTCGTGTTGCTGATTACAGCGCTTTACGGACACAAGGCCGCGGGTGGCCGCGAAGCGGGCAACCGGATTGCCCGGGTGCTCGATGCTGACTGGTTCTGGGTCGGACTGCTTCTGGTGTGCGGGCTGTTTTACGAGACGCAGAATACCGGGGGGCAGGCTTTCCTGATGGTCTGGCCGGCGTTGCTGGCGATCCTGTTGCGCCCGATGGGCGATTACGGCCGCGCCGGCGTGGCGATCCTCGTGCTGGTCGGGTTTACAGCGCTGCCCAACATCTCCACCATGTTGCACAAGGCGGCGCGGGCCGCAGCGGTGGCGCCGGGATATATCGAACTCGATGCACCCGATCTGGGGCCGATCGGGCGGGTGTCGGCCAAGGACGTGTTTGTCGAACAGGCGGAGCGGATGCGCGGGATCTATATCGACCGGCGCGATACCTATGAGGCGATCGCCGAAACCGAGGCCTTGCCGTCCTTCATCATGTTCTCGGATCCCGATTATCAATATCTGCTGCTCAGGGAAATCCAGGCTGCAACGGTGGCGATCAAGGCGCTGGAGGCCGAGTCCGGTCGCAAGTTCGAGCGGGTTTTCAATCTCGATTTCGCCAATCCGTTTCCCTATATCCTGAACATGAAGGGCACCGACCATGTCGCGATCGGCGCGGACCCGAGCCGGGCCTTGCCCGAACTTGACGCCAGGACGCGCGATGCGGTCGCACGGACCGATCTTGTTCTGGCTCCGACCTGTCCGTACCATCACGCCCGCAAGCAGCTTTTCGAGCATTACGCTTCGGCGCTGAGCGCACACACGAAGGTGACGCTGACGCCCTGTTTTGACGCCTATCTCCTTCCGGCGGCGCCGTAACCGGCTCGACCGGCGGCAATCCGGTGGACATGGCATTTGCCACCTTGACGGTTGCATCCCGGCGCAGGACAGTGGTGGCTTGAAACCAGTCCAAACGTCCGGAGTATGTGATGGTCATCGATCCGCCCTATCTGATTTTTCTTGGCGACGTGCCTGATGCGCTTGCCGCAAAGACCGGCCTGGGCATCGTCGACTGGCGACCGGAATGGTGCATCGGCCAGTTGCGGCTTGAAGGCTGCGGGGCGGATGCGAACATTCCCGACCTTTCGATCGAGGCTGCAGCGGCAGCGGGTGTCAAGACCATGGTTGTCGGCTCGGTCAATGCCGGCGGTGTGCTGCCCGCACACTGGATCAGCTCCATCATCGCGGCGCTTGATGCCGGCCTCAATGTAGCGACGGGGCTGCACACGCGGTTGTCGTCGATCCCCGAAATCAGCGCCGCTGCCGCCAGGAGCGGGGCGAAGCTGCATGATGTGCGGTTTTCGGACCAGCGTTTCGACACCGGCAAGGGCACCAGGCGCCCGGGCCTGCGCTGCCTGACTGTGGGCACGGATTGCTCGGTGGGAAAGAAATACACCGCGCTGGCGCTGGAACGCGAGATGCGGGCACGGGGCTGGGATGCCGATTTCCGCGCCACCGGGCAGACCGGCGTGTTCATCTCCGGCCGTGGGGCGGCAATTGACGCGGTGGCGGCGGATTTCATTTCCGGCGCTGTGGAATGGATCGCGCCGGCGGCCGAGCCGGATCATTGGGACCTGGTCGAGGGGCAGGGGTCTCTGTTTCATCCAAGTTTTGCCGGCGTGTCGCTGGGATTGCTGCATGGTGCGCAGGCCGATGCGTTCGTGGTTTGTCACGAGCCGACCCGGACGACGATGCGCGGGGTCAAACATGCGCTTCCGAGCATCCAAAAGGTCATCGACATGACTATCGCCTGCGGCCGGTTGACCAATCCCGCCATTGCCTGCACCGGCATTGCCGTCAACACCCAGAAGCTGGGCGAAGCCGAGGCCAGGGCGTATCTTGAAGGGCTGGCAACCGAGTATGGCGTCCCCGCCACCGACCCGATCCGTTTCGGCGTGAGCGAACTGGTCGACAGGTTCGCGGCGGTTGGCGGAAAAATGTGATCTATTGCGAAAGTATAACTTGCAACGAGGGCAAAGGCGAATAAAGTAAACGAGCGTTCATTTAATTAATGAGCCAAAACCGAGACCGGCCGCTGAGAGGACAGGGGCAGGAATTCGGCAAGGACACCGGACCGACCGGTGCGAGACTGGCCACGGGAGCGGCCGAATGTGCGGGTGTGAACCGCGCGCCCGGATCTGGCGTCATGCCGTCCGGGCAGGGAGGAGAGTGGAGGAAATGGAAGCCACAGGTCTAACCGCCGGCGGCAAGCCGGTTACGTTTCCGCAGTATTTGCTGTTGAACGCCAAGCGCTTCGCGGCGCGGCCTGCAATGCGTTTCAAGGACTATGGTATCTGGCAAAGCTGGAGCTGGTCGGAACAGCGAGACGAAATTCGCGATCTGGCGCTGGGCTTGAAAGCCATGGGGATATCGGCGGGCGAACGGATCGCCATCGTCGGTACCAACCGGCCGCGGCTTTACTGGGCCTTTTGCGCGGCGCAATCGCTGAAAGCCATACCGGTGCCGATGTATGCGGACTCGGTGGCAGAAGAAATGGCCTTCGTGCTCAACCATGCCGCGGTACGCTTCGCCATCGTCCAGGACCAGGAGCAGGTCGACAAGATCCAGTCGATGGCGGAAGATATTCCGCAGCTGACGGACATCGTTTTCGACGAGCCGCGGGGCCTGCGCGACTATGATCGTGAGCATCTGCATGATTTTGCCGATGTGCAGGAATTGGGACGCAAGGCCGCGAGCGCCGATACATCCGCAGTCGCCGAGTGGGAGGCCGGGATCCGGGCGTCTGACGGCAGCGAAATTTCGGCTATTCTTTATACCTCGGGCACCACCGGTCGCTCCAAGGGCGTGATGCTGACGGCGGCAGCCTCGGTGAAGGCTGCCAAGGATACGTCTTCATTCGATCACATGAGTGAGCAGGACGAAGTGCTGGCCTATCTGCCGCTGGCCTGGGTTGGCGACCATTATCTCAATTATGCGCAAGGCTATGTCGTGGGGCTGTGCATGAGCTGCCCGGAAAGCCCCGAAACGGTGGCGCAGAATTTGCGCGAGATCGGGCCGACTTTCTATTTTGCCCCGCCAAGAGTGTTCGAGAGCCTGCTGACCAGCGTGATGATCCGGATGGAGGACGCCAGCGGGCCGAAGAAATGGATTTTCAATCACTATCTCGGCGTCGCCAAGGCCTATGGTGAGAAGATCCTGGAAGGCCGACCTGTGCCGTTGGCCGGTCGGATTTCCTACTGGCTCGGCGACAAGGTGATCTACGGACCCTTGCGCAATGTGCTTGGCTTCACGCGGATTCGCACGGCCTACACCGCCGGAGAGGCGATCGGACCGGACCTGTTCTCGTTCTTCCGGTCGCTGGGGATCAACCTCAAGCAGCTTTATGGCCAGACCGAAGCGTTCCTTTATGTCACCGCGCAGAAAGATGGCGATGTGCGTCCCGACACGGTTGGCCCGGCCGCGCCCGATGTGGAGATCCGCATCGCCGAGAGCGGTGAAGTGCAGTTTCGCTCGCCGGGCATGTTTGCCGGGTATTACGGCGATGAGGAGAAGACCAAGGAAGCCATAACACCGGATGGCTGGGTGATGACCGGCGACGCCGGTATCTTCGACGCGCGCGGCCATCTCAAGATCATCGACCGGGCCAAGGATGTGGGCAAGCTCACCACCGGCGCGCTCTACGCTCCCAAATACATCGAGAACAAGCTCAAGTTCTTCCCCAACATCAAGGAGGCGGTGGCCTTTGGCGACGGGCGGGACTTTGTTGCGGTGTTTCTCAACATAGATCTGACAGCGGTGGGCAACTGGGCCGAGCGCAACAACATTTCCTATGCGTCCTATCAGGAACTGGCCAATCTGCCGCTGGTCTACGAGATGATGGCGGCCCACATCGACCAGGTGAACAAGGATCTGGCCGCCGAACCGATGATGGCCGGCGCACAGATCCGGCGTTTCCTTGTGCTGCACAAGGAACTGGAAGCCGATGATGGCGAGCTGACACGGACACAGAAAGTGCGTCGCAGCTTCATTGCAGAACGCTACGAGCCGTTGATCGAGGCGCTGTACCAAGGCTCGACCGAGCAGTTCATCGAGACCGACATGACCTTTGAAGACGGCCGCAAGGGAGTGATCCGCGCCACCGTGAAGCTGGCGGATGCCAAAACCCATCCTGTCGCCAATGTGTTGCCGGAGGCCGCCGAATGAATGCGCGCGTCAAACATGTCGAACTGCATGCCCAGGATGATGGCCTCAATCCCGGCGACGTGATGCTCAAGCTCGAGAACGTCTCGCTGTCGTTTGGCGGGGTCAAGGCGATTTCCGATATTTCCTTCGACATCCGGAAGGGGGAAATTCGGGCCATCATCGGTCCGAACGGCGCCGGCAAGACCTCGATGCTGAACGTGATCAACGGGTTCTATCATCCGCAGCAGGGGGTGATCACCTTCCGTGGCCGTGCCCGCTCGCGAATGCAACCCTATGAGGCCGCCGCATCGGGCATTGCGCGCACCTTCCAGAACGTGGCGCTGTTCAAGGGCATGTCGACGCTCGACAACATCATGTCGGGGCGGACGCTGAAGATGCACAAGAATTTCTTCTGGCAGGTGCTCAATGTCGGGCCGGCGCGCAACGAGGAAATCGAGCACCGGCTCAAGGTTGAGGAAATCATCGACTTTCTCGAGATCCAGCACATCCGCAAGACCCCTGTGGGCAAATTGCCCTACGGGTTGCAAAAGCGGGTTGAGCTGGGCCGGGCGCTGGCGATGGAACCGGATCTTCTGCTCCTCGACGAGCCGATGGCCGGGATGAACCTTGAGGAAAAAGAGGACATGAGCCGCTTCATCCTGGATGTGAACAGCCAGATGGGCACGACGATCGCGCTGATCGAGCATGACATGGGTGTGGTGATGGATATCTCCGACCGGGTGGTGGTGCTTGATTACGGGCGCAAGATCGGCGACGGACCGCCCGATGAGGTGAAAAACAACAAGGACGTCATCGACGCCTATCTGGGAGTGTCGCACTGATGGATTTTCTCTATGCAATTCTCATCGATCCGTTCGTCCAGATGGCCGATTTGCCGGATTTCTTTCTGCAGGTGCTGTGGGAAGGTTTTGTGGCCGGCGTGCTTTACGCGTTGATCGCGCTGGGCTTCGTGTTGATTTACAAGGCCTCGGGCGTGTTCAACTTCGCTCAGGGCATCATGGTTGTGTTCGCCGGGCTGACACTGGTCGGCCTGCATGAAAAAGGCGTGCCGGCCTATCTGGCGCTGATTCTGACCATCGGCGTGATGGGGCTGCTGGCGCTGGCCGTCGAGCGCTTCGTCATGCGGCCGCTGGTCAACCAACCCGACATTATCCTTTTGATGTCGACCATCGGGCTCACCTATTTCCTGATCGGATTGGGCGAATTCATTTTCGGCGGCGAGCCCAAGCAGATGATCACCACCGAACTGGGGCTGCCGACGGGGTCGACCGCGTTCGAGATCGGCGATGGCGGGCTTCTGATCCTGCAGCATATCGACATTGCCGCGGCGGTGATCGCGCTGATCATGGTCGGCGTGCTGGCGGTGTTTTTCAACAAGACCCGGATAGGCCGGGCGCTGCGCGCGGTGGCCGACGACCATCAGGCAGCGCTTTCGGTGGGAATCTCGCTCAACCAGATCTGGGCCATCGTCTGGTTTGCCGCCGGTATCGTGGCGCTGACCACCGGCATCATGTGGGGCGCGCGCTCGGATGTGTCTTTCGCGCTCGAAATCATTGCGTTCAAGGCCCTGCCGGTCCTGATCCTTGGCGGGTTCACCTCGATTCCGGGCGCCATTGTTGGCGGACTGATCATCGGCATAGGTGAGAAAATAGGTGAAATCTACTGGGGTCCGCTGGTGGGCGGCGGCATCGAAAGCTGGCTTGCCTACATGATCGCGCTGATCTTCCTGCTGTTCAGGCCACAAGGCCTGTTTGGCGAACGCATCATCGAGAGGGTGTAGCCATGCACAAGAGCCGTCTTTCCGCTATCGTCATTGATGTTCACACCGACCATATCGAACAGGCCGCCGGGTTCTGGTCGCAACTGCTGGGCCAGCCCTCGCATGTCGAAGATGATGGTCACAGTGCGACCATCATGGCCGGGGACAAGGGCGTGTCGCTGGTGCTGGAAGCCGGTCACAAGGAAGCACAGATCCATTTCGATATCGAAACCGACGATCTGACCGCCGAGATCCATCGCATCGAGTCCCTGGGCGGACGCAAGGTCGGCGTCGTCGATCATTCGGTGATCATGGAAGCGCCGACCGGGCACCGGTTCCGTCTGACCGGTCCGAGTTCACATGTGCTGCCATCGAGCGGCAATGTCTGGGGAGACGACTGATGCTGTACCGCGAATCCGGCCAGTACAAGACCAGCTATATTGCCGACCAGGCGATCTTCCCGATCCGGGAGGACCGGATCGGCATGGCGATCATCGGGTTGATTGCGCTGGCGATCCCGTTTGTTGCGAGCGATTTTTTCCTCAACGCCATCATGACGCCGTTTCTGATCCTGGCGCTGGCGGCAATCGGGCTGAATGTCCTGACCGGGTACGCCGGGCAATTGTCGCTCGGCACCGGTGCCTTCATGGGCGTGGGCGCCTATAGCTGCTACAAGCTGACGTCGATCTTTCCGGACACGAATATCGTCATTCTTGTCCTGCTTTCCGGGCTTTTCTCCGCAGGTATTGGCGTGATCTTCGGGCTGCCGTCGCTCAGGATCAAGGGGCTGTATCTGGCGGTGACGACGCTGGCGGCGCAGTTCTTTATCGAATGGTGCTTCATCCGCGTACCGTGGCTCTACAACTACAATGCGTCGGGGGCGATCGAGGTGCCGGAACGGCGCGGCTTTGGCGACATCATTCTGACCGGCCCGTCGGCTGCACCGATGACCCAGTATTTTATCGTTCTTGGCATCGTGGTGGTGGTGACGCTTGCCGTCAAGAACATCGTGCGCGGGCGGATTGGCCGACAGTGGATGATGATCCGCGACATGGACATCGCGGCGGAACTGATGGGCGTGCGGCCACTGACGGCCAAGCTTTCGGCCTTCGCCGTGTCGTCCTATCTGTGCGGCGTTGCAGGTGCGATGTTCATCTTTTTCTATCTCGGTGCTGCCGAACCGTCGGCGTTTTCGATCACACTGTCGTTCCAGATCCTGTTCATGGTGATCCTGGGCGGGCTGGGCAGTCTTGTCGGTTCGTTTTTCGGCGCGGCCTTCATCTGGGGATTGCCCATCGCGCTGCGCGTCGGACTGCCAGCCTTGGGCATAGATGTCGGCGCCGAAATCGTGTTCCAGATCGCCCAGATGCTGGTTGGCGCCCTCATTATCTTCTTCCTGATCGCCGAGCCACACGGACTGGCGCGGCTTTGGTCGATCGGCAAGGAAAAACTGCGTGTCTGGCCGTTCCCCTATGCCTGAACACGGACGAAATGCCTGGCTATGCGGGCATCAACGAAGACGCCGGGCTGTTGAGCCAGGTCCGGTCGCACCCTTTGGCTCAGACGTAAATGCGATCATGGGAGGAAAACATGAAATTGCTTAAAACCACAGCAGCACTTGCCGTCGTCCTGGCGTCAGCTATGGCGCTGCCTGCGCAAGCAGAAGACAGTGTGTATATCCAGCTTCCGACATACCGTACCGGCCCTTATGCCGGTTCGGGCATCCCCATTGCCAATGGCATGCACGACTATCTGACCATGCTCAACGAACGCGATGGCGGCATCAATGGTGTCAAGATCGAGGTCGACGAATGCGAAACCGGCTACGACACCCAGAAGGGCGTCGAATGTTACGAGCAGGCCAAGGCCAAGAACACCCTGGTGTTCAACCCGTGGTCGACCGGCATCACCCTGCAGGTGATTCCGAAAGCTTCGGTCGACAAGATTCCGGTGCTGTCGATGGCCTACGGTCTGTCGGCCGCGTCGCAGGGCGATGTGTTTCCCTGGGTGTTCAACCCGCCGATGACCTATTGGGACGGGGCGTCCGGAATCATCAAGTATATTGGTGAGCAGGAAGGCGGCCTGGAAAACCTCAAGGGCAAGAAGATCGGCTACATCTTCCTCGACGCCGGCTATGGCCGCGAGGCGATTCCGCTGATCGAAGACCTGGCCAAGGAATACGGCTTTGAAATGCTGCAGTATCCCGTTGCCGGCAAGGAAATGCAGAACCAGTCGTCGCAATGGCTCAATGTGCGCCGCGACAAGCCGGACTACATGGTGATGTGGGGCTGGGGTGCAATGAACCCGACAGCGGTGAAGGAAGCCACCAAGATCCGCTATCCGATGGACAAGTTCATCGGCGTGTGGTGGGCCGGAGGTGAAGATGATGCACGCGCCGGCGGCGCTGCCGCCAAGGGCTACAAGACGCTCAACTTCAATGCTGTGGGGCCTGACTTCCCGGCGTTGCAGGACATCAAGAAGCTGGTTGTCGATGCCGGCAAGAGCGAGGTCGATCCGGCCAAGTTTGGGGAAAACCTCTACAATCGTGGCATCGTCAACGCAGTCATCATGGCCGAGGCCGTCCGTGTCGCTCAGGATAAAGCCGGCAAGACGCTGATCAATTCGGAAGACATGCGCGTCGGGCTTGAGAACCTCGCCATCGACGAGGCCCGTCTGGAGGCTCTCGGCCTGTCGGGCTTCATGGCACCGATGAACATCACCTGCGCAGATCACTCCGGTCATAACAAAATGTATGTGCAGGAGTGGGATGGCGAGAACTGGCAGAAGGCATCGGACTGGTTCAGCCCGATGACCGACAAGGTGACACCGCTGGCGATCTCTGCAGCCGAGGAATACAAGACCTCGAATGCGCCGTGGCCGGACCGCACGGAAGCCTGCGCCAACTAGGCTGCTAAACCGAAACTCGTCCGCGCGGAGAGAGTTTTTCCGCGCGGACGGCATCCGCCTCTGCCCTTGACCAAGCCCGGAGTAGGTTCATGACGGCCTCTACACAGATTGAAACCGGCGCGGCGTTAAAGCCGATCCTGTCGATCAACAACATCGAAGTCATCTACGACCATGTGATTCTGGTGCTCAAGGGAGTGTCACTGGTGGTGCCGGAAGGCGGAATCGTGGCCTTGCTGGGCGCCAATGGCGCGGGCAAATCCACGACATTGAAAGCCATCTCGAACCTGTTGCGCTCCGAGCGCGGCGAGGTGACAAAGGGATCCATTGAGTTTGAAGGCGACCGGATCGAAGCGCAAACCGCCAATGAACTGGTGCGGCGCGGCTGTATCCAGGTGATGGAGGGCCGGCATTGCTTCGGGCACCTGACGGTCGAGGAAAATCTGCTCACCGGAGCGTTCACCCGGCGCGACGGCAATGCGGCGATCAAGCGCGACATGGAAATGGTTTATGATTATTTTCCGCGGCTGAGGGAACGCCGCGGCAGCCAGGCAGGCTACACATCCGGTGGCGAGCAGCAGATGACGGCGATCGGCCGGGCGCTGATGAGCCGGCCGAAGATGATCCTGCTCGACGAACCGTCGATGGGATTGGCGCCACAATTGCAGGAAGAGATCTTCGAGATCGTCAAGAAGCTGAATGAACAGGAGGGCGTGTCCTTCCTGCTGGCCGAGCAGAACACCAATATCGCGCTCCGATACGCCACCTACGGCTATATCATGGAATCCGGCCGCATCGTGATGGACGGTTTGGCCAAGGATCTGCGTGAGAACGAGGACGTCAAGGAATTTTATCTCGGCGTCGGCGGCGAGGGCCGCCGCTCGTTCAAGAACGTCAAGCACTACAAGCGCCGCAAGCGCTGGCTGGCCTGATCCGCTACGGGGCGGTGTGTGGCAGGACCCGGAACGGGACTTGCGGTATGCACAGGAAGACGATAAAATAAACAAACGTTCATTTAATTGTGTGAGTCATGGCGCGACGGGCGGGATCAAACGGGGCTGAAACAGCGGAAAAGGTGCGCAATGCCGCACTGGAGCTGTTTGCACGCTCGGGCTATGCTGCGGTGTCGATGCGGGCGATCGCGGCGGAGACCGGCGTGCAGGCCGGCGCAATCTACAATCATTTCCCGACCAAGCAGCATCTGTTGCATGAACTCCTCGTGGTTCACATGGAAACGCTGCTCAAGGCCTGGGCGGAGGCCGAACAGCCAGGGCTTGCTCCGCCGGCGGCGCTTGAAAATTTCGTCCGGTTTCACATTCGCTATCATCTCGACAGATCCCGGGAAGTGTTCATCTCCTATATGGAGCTCAGGAGCCTCGAGGATGAGAACTTCAGCACCATCGAACGCTTGCGGCGCACCTATGAGAAAGTGCCGCGCGACATTCTCGACCGGGGCGCCGGCGATGGTTCATTCGACATCATCGATCCACAGGTCACCACCATGGCTATCATCGCCATGCTCAACGGCATGACCACCTGGTACCGCGAGACAGGGCGGTTGTCGCTCGACGAGATCGAGGCGGTCTATATCCGTCTGGTAAAGCGACTGGTGGGACAGAAGAAGGAAGATTGAAGTGTTCACGACAAGCATGAATTTCGGACTTGGCGAAGAGATCGATGCGCTCAGGGATATGGTGTCGCGGTTTGCCGGCGACCGTATCGCCCCGGTGGCCGACCAGACTGACCGGGAGAACCAGTTTCCCATGCATCTGTGGCAGGAGATGGGAGCGCTTGGCCTGCTCGGCATGACTGCTGATCCGATCTATGGCGGCACCGGCATGAGCTATCTGGCGCATGTGGTGGCAATGGAGGAGATCAGCCGCGCCTCGGCCTCAGTCGGACTGTCTTACGGCGCGCACTCCAATCTGTGCGTCAACCAGATCAATCGCTGGGGCAATGAAGCGCAGAAGCAACGGTATCTGCCCGGACTGTGCAGTGGCGTGGACGTCGGCGCGCTGGCGATGAGCGAACCCGGCTCGGGCTCGGATGTGGTGTCGATGAAGCTTCGCGCCGAAAAACGCAACGACCGTTACGTGCTCAACGGCAACAAGATGTGGATCACCAACGGTCCGGACGCCAACACGCTGGTGGTCTATGCCAAGACCGATCCGGAGGCTAAATCACGCGGCATTACCGCGTTCCTGATCGAAAAGGGCATGGCCGGGTTCTCTACCGCGCAGAAGCTCGACAAGATGGGCATGCGCGGATCCAACACCTGCGAACTGGTGTTCGAGGATTGCGAAGTGCCGTTCGACAATGTGCTCGGCGAAGAAGGCGAGGGCGTCAAGATCCTGATGTCCGGACTTGATTACGAGCGTGTGGTGCTGTCGGGCGGGCCGCTCGGCATCATGGCGGCGGCGATGGATGCGGTGGTGCCCTATTGCCATGAGCGCAAGCAGTTTGGCGAGCCGATCGGCAATTTCCAGCTGATGCAGGGCAAGCTCGCCGACATGTACACGACGATGAACGCCTGCCGGGCCTATGTCTATGCCGTGGCGCAGTCCTGCGACCGGGGCGAGACCACCCGCAAGGATTCCGCCGGCTGCATTCTCTATGCCGCGGAAAAAGCCACACAGGTGGCGCTGGAAGCGATCCAGGCGCTGGGCGGCAATGGCTACATCAATGATTACCCGACGGGCAGATTGTTGCGCGACGCCAAGCTCTATGAGATCGGCGCCGGCACCTCGGAAGTGCGCCGTATGCTGATCGGCCGCGAAATGATGGCGGAGACGAAGTGAGGTGATTGTGCTATATTGCCATGAATGAAATATATGGCAGGTAATCAAAAGGTGGCATGATGACAGGGCGCACCAAAAAGACAAGCTTTGAGGAAACAGGTCAGTCGCACTACGACGCAGTATTTGGCGATAGGAAAAAGCCGATGCTGGACCGGGTAAAGCTCGGCGAAGGCGGACGGCTGGTTATCCCGGCAGCAATGCGTGAGGCGCTCGGGGTCAAGCCGGGCGACGAGTTGGCGTTGGAAGTTGAGGACGGGGAGTTGAAGATCAAATCCTACCTCGCGGTGATCAGCGAACTGCAAGACGAGTTCAACAAACTCGTGCCCGCGGGAGTGGATGTGGTCGGTGATTTTCTGAAGGAACGCCGGGAAGAGCAAAAGCGTGCGGATGAGCGGCTGGATCGCTTGCATGACGAAGGAATGCGCCTGAAGGACAACACCTGATGGGTGTGGTCGTCGACAGCTCGGTCGTCCTGGCGGTGTTGCGTAACGAAGAAGGCTCGGAGCGGGCAGCGACGGCGATAGCTGACAGTTGTCTGTCTTCGGTGAACGCTGTTGAGGTTGTGACACGGCTGATTGATCTGGGCTACGAACCTGATCGCGCTGTGTCGGCGCTTTCCAGGACGCGGCTCTCCGTCGTTGCTTTCGACGAAGACTTGGCCCTGTTGGCTGGTCGCTTGCGTGCGACTACCCGCCATCGCGGTCTCTCGCTGGGTGACCGGGCCTGCCTTGCGCTTGCCATTCGCGAGAATGCGACGGCACTGACCGCAGACCGAAACTGGGCCGATCTCGACCTGCCTTGCAAAGTGGAGCTTATTCGCTGATGTCTGTCATCCAATCCAAAATTTCCACTGGCTCGCAGGCGTTCAAGGACAACGCCGCGAAGATGCATCAGCAGATTGCCGAGACGGCAGAAGTTGCTGCATTGCACGGCCAGGGCGGGCCGGAAGCCTCGCGCGAGCGGCATGTCGGGCGTGGCAAACTCTTGCCACGGGAGCGGGTAGCGACGTTGCTTGATGCGAGCTCGCCGTTTCTGGAGATTGGCCGGTTCGCCGCACACGGACTTTATGGTGGGGACATTGCCAGCGCCGGATTGATTGCCGGTGTCGGCCGGGTCAAAGGCCGCGACGTGATGGTGGTGTGCAACGACGCCACGGTGAAGGGCGGCACCTATTATCCGCTGACGGTGAAAAAGCATTTGCGGGCCCAGGAAATCGCGCTCGAAAACAATCTTCCCTGCATCTATCTGGTCGATTCCGGCGGCGCCAATCTGCCCAACCAGGACGAGGTGTTTCCCGACCGGGATCATTTTGGCCGTATCTTCTTCAACCAGGCCAATATGAGTGCTGCGGGAATTTCGCAGATCGCCGTGGTGATGGGATCGTGCACGGCGGGCGGCGCCTATGTACCTGCCATGTCGGACGAGACCATCATCGTGCGCGATCAGGGCACGATCTTTCTCGCCGGCCCGCCGCTGGTCAAGGCCGCGACGGGTGAGATCGTCAGCGCCGAGGATCTGGGCGGTGGCGATGTACATACGCGGCTGTCGGGCGTGGCTGATCATTTGGCAGACAATGATGCCCACGCGCTGGAGCTGGCGCGGCAGGCGGTGGCCAATCTCAATGATCGCGGCAGGGCAGGGCTGTGTCAGATGGATTGTCTGCCACCGGAAGACCCGCTCTATGACCCGGACGAGATTGCCGGCATCATTCCCGCCGACACGCGCCAGCCCTACGACATTCGCGAGGTGATCGCCCGCATCGTTGACGGCTCGCGGTTTGACGAATTCAAGGCGCGCTACGGCACCACAATCGTCTGTGGCTTCGCCCATGTGATGGGCATGCCGGTGGGCATCGTCGCCAACAATGGCGTGCTGTTTTCCGAAAGTGCTGTGAAGGCTGCGCATTTCATCGAGTTGTGCTCGCAGCGAAAAATCCCGCTGGTGTTCCTGCAGAACATCACCGGCTTCATGGTCGGGCAGAAATACGAGGCCGGCGGCATCGCCAAGGACGGCGCCAAGATGGTTACCGCGGTGGCAACCACGCAGGTGCCGAAAATCACCATGATCGTCGGTGGTTCGTTCGGCGCCGGCAATTACGGCATGTGCGGCCGGGCCTATGGCCCGCGGTTCATGTGGACATGGCCCAACAGCCGGATCTCGGTGATGGGCGGCGAACAGGCGGCAGGCGTGCTCGCCACCGTCAAGCGCGACGCCATCGAGCGCAAGGGCGGCAGTTGGTCAAGCGAGGACGAGGCCGAGTTCAAGCGCCCGACCATCGAGATGTTCGAGACCCAAAGCCATCCGCTCTATGCCTCTGCCCGGCTGTGGGATGACGGCATCATCAACCCGCTCAAATCACGCGAGATATTGGCTCTCAGCCTGTCGACGGCGCTCAATGCGCCGGTGGAAGAGACCAAGTTTGGCGTGTTCAGGATGTGATGGCGCAGACGTGGAAAAAATGATATCATTTTGATATCAAATGGAGTGAGGGAAATGGGTCAGATCGTTGTAAGGCAACTGGACGATATGGTGTTGGAAGCGGTCAAATCGAGGGCAGCGGCGAACAAGCGCTCAACCGAGGCTGAAGTGCGCGCTATTCTTGCCAGCGCTGTGGGGCTGTCTTCACCGGCAGGCTCGCCGAAATCGGATGCGCCAAAGCGTTTCAGCGACTTTGTCGGCATTGCCTCAAAACGGAGCAACCAGGAAGAGATTGATGCCTATGTCCAGTCGTTACGCGAAGAATGGGAGCGCTAGGCGTGGCAGGCATGCGGCGGATCTATCTTGATACCAATGCCCTGATCTCCGTTCTGGAAAAGGCGGGGAAGCTGGATGCCGCCCAAAATACGCTTGTTGGTGAAATCGATGCGGGTGAACTTGAGGCGGTGACAAGTGAACTCACGCTCGCCGAATGTCTCGTCAAACCGATCGCGGAGAAAGACGAGCCGCTGATCCGCGCCTATCTGTCCCTGCTCGCAGTTGACAGTGAGTTCGTACGTGTATCGGACGTGTCACGGACGGTTCTTCTCGAGGCGGCGCGGATACGAGCCGGCACCGGAGTGAAACTGCCGGACGCCATTCATATAGCTACGGCAAATATCAGCCAGTGCGATGCCTTTGTCAGCAACGACCGCCGACTTGCTTCGGCAAACACAATGGAATTCAAACTCTGGAGCCAGTTGGGCCAACCATGATCACCAAAATCCTCATCGCCAACCGGGGCGAGATTGCATGCCGGATCATGCGCACGGCGCGGAAGATGGGTATCGCCACGGTGGCGGTCTATTCCGAAGCCGATGCCAAGGCATTGCATGTCGAAATGGCCGACGAGGCGGTGCTGATCGGGCCGGCGCAGGCGTCCGAAAGCTATCTCAAGGTTGATGCCATTCTCGATGCGGCAAAACGCACCGGCGCGGATGCAATCCATCCGGGCTACGGTTTCCTGTCGGAAAATCCGGATTTCGTCGAACGTGTCGAAAAGGCCGGGTTGATCTTCATCGGGCCGTCGGCCAAGGCGATCCGGGCGATGGGGCTCAAGGATGCGGCGAAAGCGCTGATGGAAAAGGCCAATGTGCCGGTGGTGCCGGGCTATCATGGGGAGGCGCAGGAACTTGTGGTGCTGGCCGGCAAGGCCAACGAAATCGGCTTTCCGGTGCTGATCAAGGCCCGCGCCGGTGGCGGCGGCAAGGGAATGCGCAAGGTCGATCATCAAGCGGATTTTCCGGCAGCGCTGTCTTCGGCCAGACGCGAGGCGAAAGCCTCTTTCGGCGACGACCGGGTGCTGGTGGAGAAATACGTGACCACGCCGCGCCACATCGAAATCCAGGTGTTCGGCGACAAGCACGGCAATGTGGTGCACCTGTTCGAGCGCGACTGTTCGGCGCAGCGCCGGCACCAGAAGGTGATCGAGGAAGCGCCGGCGCCCGGTATGCCCGATGAGATGCGGGCGGCGATGGGTGAGGCTGCGGTGCAAGCCGCCAGGGCGATCAACTATTCCGGTGCGGGAACAGTGGAATTCATTGTCGACGCCAGCGAGGGACTGAAGCCCGACCGGTTCTGGTTCATGGAAATGAACACGCGGCTGCAGGTGGAACATCCGGTGACCGAACTGATCACCGGGCTTGATCTGGTCGAGTGGCAGATCCGTGTGGCCTCGGGCGAGCCGCTGCCGCTGGCGCAGTCTGAGCTTGCAATCAACGGCCACGCGGTGGAAGCACGGATCTATGCCGAGGACGCGGGCAAGGGCTTTCTGCCCGCCGTCGGGCGTCTCGTGCATCTGAAATTCCCCGATGGCGATATCAGGGTCGATGCCGGAGTTCGGGCGGGTGACGAGATCACGCCATTTTACGATCCGATGATCGCCAAGGTGATTGCACATGGCAAGACCAGGGCCGAGGCGCTGGGCAAGCTGGCGGGCGCGCTGGGCCGCACCGAGATCGCAGGCACGGTGACCAACACGGCGTTCCTGGCAAAGCTTTGCCGGGATGCCGATTTTGCCGCCGGCCGGCTCGACACCGGCCTGATCGATCGTAATCTCGCCAGTCTATCGGTGATCGAGGCCGCGCCGGACGCCATTGCTGCGCTGGCGGTGCTGGCGGCGTCGGGCATGATTCCGGCTCATGCGGCGGCAGATGATGCGGCAAACGCCATCGGACCGTTCGAGATCTGGGGCGCACCGCGGCGCAGGGTGGTGCTCGAAAATGGCGGCGAAGCCTTGAATTATCAGGTCGAACGCTGCGGCGCCAATCACTGGCGGGTTTCGGGGAGTGGGCTTGAGACAGGGACCCTCAATCTGGAAGCCGTGTCGAGTGCGGGAGCGGATTGGGCGTTTCGCGCCGACGGTGTGTCACGGCGCTGCCGCGTGGCGCAATCGGCGACCAGCGTGGCGGTGTTTTACGAAGGTCTGACGCATCAGTTCGGCAAGCCGCTGGGCAAACGCAGCGATGATCTGGCGGCGGGCGGCGATCAGGTGATCTCGGCAATGCCGGGCATCGTCAAACATGTGCTGGTCGAGGCGGGGCAAAGTGTCAAATCCGGCGATCCGGTGGTGATCATGGAAGCCATGAAAATGGAAATGACGCTGACTGCGCCGCGCGACGGCGTTGTCGACGAAGTGATGGTGGCGGTTGGCGCTCAGGTGACGGACGGGGTCAGCCTGGTGACGTTAATGGCCGCAGCGGAAGCCGCCTGACCGAGGAGGCCGGCGGTTAAATCGAATGCGCAGGCAGAAAATCGCTGCCTGATGGTTGAAGCTGTGCCTGACGTGCGCCACATTCAAGCGACTCCGGGGAAACTCAGAACAGGACTTTTGATGACCGAAACACCTGAAACCGTGCTCGAATTCTGGTTCAACGAACTCACGCCAAAACAGTGGTTCGTCAAGGACGGGGAGGTTGACCGGCACATCACGGAACGGTTCGCCGGTTTGCATCTGGCGCTGTCGCGACTGGTTCCGCCGGAATGGCGTGCATCGCCCGAGGCGCGGCTGGCGCTTGTGATCGTGTTCGATCAGTTTCCGCGCAACATGTACCGCGGCTCGCCGCTCTCATTCGCCACCGACAGCATTGCCCTCAAGGCGGCCAAGGCGGCAATTGCGGTGGGCGCCGACGCGGCTGTGAGCGAAGAACGCCGGATATTCTTCTACATGCCGTTCGAGCATGCGGAAAACATCGCTGACCAGGATCGCGCGGTGACGCTGTGTGAGGCCTTGGGCAACGAGAACTATCTCGATTTTGCCCGTCAACATCAGACAATCGTCGAACGTTTCGGACGGTTTCCGCATCGCAACTCGATCCTGGGGCGGACCTCGACACCGGAGGAGGAGGCCTATCTCGCTCAACCCGGCGCGGGATTCTAGCTTGCGCACCAGCCATATTCCCGTCCGGTACGGTTAGCAGCAGAGGCAAATCCGGCAAGCGTGCGAGAAATACGGTCGGACCCGGACTTCATGCCAACTCAAATCGATTCCGGTTTGACAGCTTATGCGCTAATGATGACCCGGTGCTTTGCAACGCGATAGGAATTTCATGCGTTTTGACTGGTTGATTTGTGTCGTGATGGCTGGCCTGGTAATTACAGGATCGGTATCCGCCGCCAGTTCCCAAACCGTGGATCCGGCGCAGCTTCCAGTCGTGGAGCAGCCGGCTCCGGTCGCACCAACCACCCCTGTGGCTGCGGCCAAGGACATCGCGCCAGCCGATATTGCTGTGTCGCCGGCAATCTCGGCCGCGGAAGAAAAGCTGACTGCGGCAGAGGCCAACATAGCGCGGTTGAGCAAGCGTGTGGAGGAAAGCGCCGACAATGACGACACCCTGGTCGAACTCAAGCTCGAAATCGAGACGCTGTCCCGCAGCATGCTCGATATCGGGGTTTCACTTCGGCCTAGGCTGACTGAAATCAAGGCGCGGACCGAGCAGCTCGGCACCGCGCCGGGCGAAGGTGAGCCGGCTGAACTCGATGCCATTGTCGAGGAGCGAAACCGGCTTGCCGCCGAGCGTTCGCAGATCAACACGCTAACCGGCCGGGCTGAAAATGTGGCGGTCAAGGCTGCCAATCTCGGTGACAGGATCACGGAAACGCGCCGGGAGCTTTTTTCCACGACCTTGTTAAAGCGCACGGAGCTGGGGCCGACGATGCTTTCGGACGCGCTGATCGCCGTGGACGGTGAGGTCAACAACTTTTTCCGTATCTACGGATCCTGGCTGAAATTTGTCTGGGCGTTCAAGTGGCATGCGTTGCTGGGATGGCTGTTTTTCTCGCTGCTTGCCGGGCTGGTATTCGTGTCCGGTGCCTACAGGTTGTTTGGCGGCCTGATTGCCCGTGATCCTGATCTTGAAGATCCGCCCTACACCAGCCGGTTGTCGGTCGCATTCTGGTCCACCATCATACCCACTGTTGCCATGACTGTGCTGGTTGGCACTGTCTATGTGCTGGCCGAGAGCTTTGCGATCCTGCGGGCTGACGTCGCGCCGGTCATAGGCAGCGTGCTTGTGATCATCGTTGCGGTTTTTTTTGTTGGCAAACTTGCTCGCGGGATACTGGCGCCGCGCATGCCGTCCTGGCGGCTGGTTGATTTCTCCGATGGCGGAGCGCGGGTGCTCTACCAGCTCGTCCTGGCGCTGGTGATCGTCAATGGGCTTGATTATGTGGCCGGGCAACTTAGCCAATCGCTTGGCTCTCCGGTGGTGCTTACAGTCTCCAAGAGCGTCATCTCGGTATGCTTGATGGCGTTCATCCTGATCGGGATGGCGCTGGTCAAGCCGATGCTGTCCAAATCCGGTGATCCGTCCGATCCGGGGCAAGCCTGGCCAAGGGTTGTTTCGGTGACGTTGCTGATTGGTGGTGTCGGACTGCTGGCAACCATCGCCTTGGGCTATGTCGGGCTCGCCCGGTTTGCGGCAACCCAGATTGTCGGCACCGGTGCCATCCTGACAACCATGTATATCGGCTATCTTTCGGGCAAGGCGATCTCCGAGCCGGATGCATTCGCAGATACCATCGTCGGCCGTTGGATCGAAGCGCGGTTCGGGCTTGGCGCTGTCGGCCTGGAGCAGGCGGGGCTTGTTGCCGGTCTGCTGATCAGTGTTCTGGTGCTGTTGCTGGGTGTGCCGATGATCCTGCTGCAATGGGGATTTCAGGTTCAGGACATTGAACTCTGGTTTTACCGCATTCTGACTGAAATCCGCATTGGCGGCATCACCATCTCGCTGGTCGGGATCTTCTTTGGCGTGGTGCTGTTCATTATCGGTTTGCTGGTGACACGCTGGTTTCAGGGCTGGCTTGATGGCAATGTGATGTCGCGCGGGCGGATGGATACAGGCGTACGCAATTCGATCAAGACAGGGATCGGTTATATCGGTGTCGCCATTGCCGGGCTGATCGGTGTTTCAGCCGCCGGAATTGATCTCTCGAGCCTGGCGCTGGTTGCCGGGGCGTTGTCATTGGGTATCGGCTTCGGGCTCCAGAACATAGTCAGCAATTTTGTCTCCGGCCTGATCCTGCTGGCAGAGCGGCCGTTCAAGGTTGGCGACTGGGTGGTGACAGGCACCACGGAGGGGTTTGTCAAGAAAATCTCGGTGCGCGCCACCGAGATCGAAACATTCTCGCGGCAATCGATCATCGTGCCGAATTCCGAACTGATCAATGCACCGGTGGGCAACTGGACCCATCGCAACAGTCTTGGCCGCATTGATGTTCCCATTGGCGTGAGTTACAGCGCCGACCCGCGCAAGGTGATCGAAATTCTCAACGAAGTCGCCAACAGCTGCGAGATGGTTATGAGCAATCCGGCGCCCGTGGTCTATTTCGCGGGTTTCGGGGATTCGTCGCTTGATTTTGAGGTGAAGGCCCATCTTGCAGATGTGCTGGGCGGACTTTCGGCGCGGACTGAACTGCGCCTGCGCATCTTTGAACGGCTGAAGGCCGAGGGCATCGAGATTCCGTTCCCGCAACGCGATCTGAACATCAAGATGAACGATGAGGACACACCGGTAGCAGTGCTTAAGGAACAACTCGTTGGGGCAAAGGGCACGACTGCGAGCAAAACCGCGGTTTCCGACACTTCGAGCCCCAAACCGGCTACCGGGAAGAAGGTCAGGCAGAAGCCGCAATCCAGGGCCCGGCAGGATTCGATGGAAGACGGCTCCGGTCCGGATGGGGGTGACCGGTGACGCAAATCCGTTCAGACTGCATTCAGTTTCGCGATGCTAGAAATGCATCCATACCGGACCAACAGCGGTTCGACAGAGTTTAACAGGGAGCGGCGAGTCCGCCGAAGACCGATGAAAACAACACTTTTTGGTTTGATTATGAGCGTGGCGATGATCGGTGGCGCTGCCGCTGCAACCGTCACCAACAAGGATGCCCAATCCCAGGTGCTGATTGTTACCGAAAACGGCAACAAGATCGACGTGGTGGTCGAGCCTGGCGCGACGGTGAATTTCTGCCCGGGAGGCTGTTTTGTGACAATGCCGTCGGGCGACCGCGAAACTCTTGCCGGCAGCGAGAGCATCGACATCGTCAATGGCGGCGCGGTGATCAAGTAATTGCCTACCGTAAATGTTGCGGGCCGGTTCCCCAAGGGGTGACCGGCCCGTTGCAATTTTGTTGCATGATCTCAAATCTACGGCCAATGATTTGCGATGGACAAGATTCTCGTTTCTGCCTGCCTGTTGGGAAGCCCGGTGCGCTACAATGGCTCAGACCGGTTGGTTGATCATTCCCTGATGGCGCTCTGGCGGGAGCAAGGGCGCATCGTGCCGCTTTGCCCCGAAGTTGCCGCCGGATTTCCGACACCCCGCCCGCCCGCTGAAATCGAACCGGGATTGCTGAGCGATGATGTGCTTGCCGGCAAGGCCCTGATTTTTGATGACACCGGAGCCGATGTGACGAGCCCGTTCCTGCTGGGGGCGGAGATCGCGCTGGACGTTGCGCTGTCACAGGGATGCCGTTTTGCTCTTCTGACAGATGGCAGTCCCTCCTGCGGGACTTCGTTCGTCTACAGCGGACGCTTTGACGGTGCCGCGCGTGAAGGCAACGGAGTGGTGGCCGCGCTGTTGTCGCAAAACGGCATAGCGGTGTTTTCGGAAAGCCAGATCGGGCAGCTTGCCGAGGCGCTGGACCAACCGTCCTGAAAGGCCTTGCGGATGTTGCCGGCTTGCGGGGCCTGCCCTGTAGACCCTGGCCGGGGTGCCACTGGTCGTCCAGCATAGCGATAATGTCGTAGACAGGCTCTGGTTTTGTGACGACAGATCCTAAATTCTGCCCCAGACGCAATCAGGGTGGAAGACAATGGCAGGGTTTCCGAAACAGGCAAAGGTCGTCATCATTGGCGTGGGCGGCATTGTCGGCGCCTCCATCGCGCATCATTTGATCGAGCGCGGATGGGACGACATTGTCGGCATCGACAAGTCCGGCGTGCCAACCGATATCGGCTCGACGGCCCATGCCTCGGACTTTTGCTACACCACATCCCATGACTATCTGTCGGTCTGGACGACGCAATACTCGATCGATTTCTTCGAGAAGATGGGACATTACGCCCGCATCGGCGGTCTGGAAATCGTTCGCACTGGCGACGATGCATGGATGGAAGAAATCAAGCGCAAGATTTCCTCCGGCAAGGCCTTTGGCACGCGCGCCAGCTTTATCGGTCCGGCCGAGGTGAAAGCAAAATTCCCGCTGGTCGAAGAAAAGATGGTTGCCGGAGCCTTGTGGGATCCGGACGCCGGGCTTGTCATTCCGCGCTCGCAGACCGTTGCCGGAAAGCTCGTCGATGCGGGCGAGAAAACCGGAAAATTGAACGTTTTCGCCAACACTCCAGCCCAGTCGCTGATCGTCGAGGGCGGCCGGATCAAGGGCGTCGTCACCCATCGCGGCACCATCATGGCCGATCATGTCGTCGTCTGTGCCGGTATCTGGGGCCGTCTGATCGCCGAAATGGTTGGCGAGGATCTTCCTGTGATGCCGGTTGATCACCCGCTGACCTTCTTTGGCCCCTACAATGAATTCGAAGGCACCGGCAAGGATATCGGCTGGCCGCTGATGCGCGACCAGGGCAATTCGGCCTATATGCGCGACACGGGTGACCCGAAGACCGCCGAGGGTGGCCAGATCGAGTGGGGCTACTACGAGACCGGCAATCCGCGCCTGTGCCATCCCCGCGACATTCTGGAAAAGAACGAGGCCCGGCTGTCTCCGTCACAGCGCGATCTCGACATGGAACAGATCATCGAGCCGCTCGAGCGGGCCATGGAGCTTACGCCTATTCTTGGCGAGCTCGGCTACAATGAAAGCCACTCCTTCAACGGCCTGCTGCAGGTGTCCGCCGCCGGCGGCGCCTCCTGCGGCGAAAGTCAGAAGGTGCGCGGGCTTTGGTATTGCGTTGCCATCTGGGTCAAGGACGCGCCCGGCTACGGCAAGCTGATTGCCGACTGGATGACCGATGGCCGCACCGAGATCGACCACAACTCGATCGATTACGCGCGTTTTTATCCGCATCAGATGACCGAGGAATTCATCGAAAACCGCTGCTATGAAGCAGCGCAGAAGATCTATTTCCCGGCCATCCATCCGCGCGAGCCTTATGCGAAGAGCCGCGGCGTCAAGCGTTCGCCGTTTCATGAACGCGAAGTCGAGCTTGGCGGCCATTTCATGGAGCTTGGCGGCTGGGAGCGGGCGCATGGTTATGCGGCCAACAATCATCTGCTCGAGAAGTTCGGCGACCGGGTTCCGGTGCGTGCCAACGAATGGGACAACCGCCATTTCTGGCGTGTGTCCAATGCCGAGCACCTGCAACTGACCGAAGACTGCGGCATCATCAACCTGTCGCATTTCCACATGGTCGACATCGAAGGGCCGGATCACGTCGAGCTTCTGGAGTGGCTGTGCGCCGCCAAGATCGGTGGCGATGGCAATATCGGCAAGGGCATCTATACCCACTTCCTTGATGACGAGGGCATGGTGCGGGCCGACTTCACGGCCATCCGCATGGCTGACCGCTGCAGACTGATCAACGGAGCGGACGCCGGGCCACGCGATTTCCACTACATGCGCCGTGTGGCCGAGGACAAGGGCTATGATGTCAACATCACCGATGTCACCGAGTCCTACACCACCATCGGCATCTGGGGCCCGAACGCCCGCGAAACACTGAAAAAGGTGGTGGCCGATCCGGCTGGACTTGATGTGGAAAACTTCGCCTTTGCCGCCATCAAGCCGATCGAGATTGCCGGCAAAACGGTGTCCGCCTTCCGGCTCTCCTATGTCGGGGAGCAGGGGTGGGAGCTGCACATGAAGTTCGAGGACGGCCTGGCCGTCTGGGATGCGCTTCGATCCACCGGTGTCACGCCGGTAGGTGTCGAAACCTACGCAAACTCCCGCCGCATGGAAAAGAGCCTGCGGCTGCAGAACGCCGATCTTCTGACCCAGTACAATTTGATCGAAGCCGATCTGGCTCGCCCCAAGGTCAAGGAAGCCGATTTCCGCGGCAAGGCAAAGCACCTTGAATTTAAGGCGCGTGAACATCAGCCGGCCATGCTGTGCACGCTGGTGATGACCGACAATGTCGACGCCAAGGGCGTGGCCCGCTATCCGGTCGGAGCCATGCCGGTGATCGACCCGGAGACGGGCAAGACGCTTGTCGATGAACTCGGCCGCATTTCCTACACGACTTCGGTCGCCTTCGGACCCACCATCGGCAAGAATATCGCGCTGGCCTATCTGCCGTGGGAATACTGCCAGATCGGGCGCAAGCTGAGTATCGAATATTTCAGCGAAACCTATCCGGTTGAAGTGGCGGCCGTCGGCTACAAGCCGCTGTACGACCCGGAGAACCTCAAGCCGCGGAGCTGATCCCCGGCAGCGTAAAACCGGCTTCGGACTACCATTCAGTCATGCTAGACTATGCCATGGCACGATGGATCACTGCCGTCATGACGGTGTCGGGTTTGCTTGCGGCCCTGCAGGGCGCGCAAGCTCGCGAGCCTGTCGATGTGGTTCTGGTTCTGGCCGTCGATGTGTCGCGCTCGATGTCGCCACGGGAGCTGACGATCCAGCGTGAGGGCTATGCCGCAGCGCTCAATCATCCCGACGTGGTGCGCGCCATCGCCCAGGGCGCTTATGGCCGCATTGCGATCACCATGTTCGAATGGGCCGGGGACAACTCCATCCGCGAGGTTTTTGACTGGAAGCTGGTGGAAACCGCAGTCGACGCGGACCAGCTTTCGGCAATTGTCCGCAAGTCGAGGCCTGTGGCGCAACGGCGCACATCAATTTCCGGTGCGATCCGGCATGCGGTCAAGCGGCTGGACGTGGCGCCGTACGAAGGATTGCGCAAGGTCATTGATGTATCCGGCGATGGACCGAACAACCATGGCGAACCGGTTCTGAGCGCCAGGGAAGTGGCAGTGGCTCAACGCATCGTCATCAACGGATTGCCGCTGATGACCAGCGACGGTCCGGGCGGCGGCTTCAATATTGAAGATCTGGATGCCTATTACTCCGACTGCGTGATTGGCGGGCCGGGGAGCTTTCTGGTGCCGGTCAACAGCTGGGAGCAGTTCCCCGAAGCGATCCGCCGCAAACTGATCCTCGAGATCGGTAGCCTGCCCGCGACGCTGCCCGAGATTGTCCCCGTCCAGGCCTTGCCGGCGCGACCATTCCGGTCGGCGACGGAGCCTTATGATTGCCTGATCGGGGAAAAGATCTGGGATCAGCGGCGATGGATGTTTGATGATCCGTAGGTGCGAGGCGGAGGGCCGCTATACCTCCAATGGTTTCAATTGTTAACTGAAATTCAATTGCCGCGTGGTTAGCCTTGTCCAGGAAAAGGGGTAGGCGCATGTTCATCGGGCTTTCAGGTATGCAGTATTCCGGCGGATCGCTTGGTGATCACCGTATTCTCGTGGTGGAGGACTCCAATGCGTTCGCCTCCATGATCGGGCAGACTCTGAAAAACAATTTCGATATCGATATCGAGGTGTGCCGCTCTTTCGAAGAGCTTCAGCTGGCCTTTGAATACAATGAGCGTCCGATCACACTGGCGATCTCGAACATCAATCTTCCGGGCGCCGAAAACGGCGAGGCATTAAGCTATCTGGCCGAGCTCTCGATTCCGATCATCGTGTTTACCGGCACCTTCCACGAATCCACACGTGAGGGCATACTCGCCCGTGACATTGTTGACTACGTAATCAAGGACAATGTGCTGGCAATCGACTTGCTGGCGGAATCGGTCTGCCGCTTTCTTACCAATCATCGTCACCACGTGCTCATCGTCGATGACAGCGCCACGGCGCGCGCGCTTCTGCGCAGCCGGCTCGAGCGGTTCAATTTCAAGGTGAGTGCGGCCGAAAGTGGTGCCCAGGCGCTCGATATCCTGAAAGTGACCCCGGACATCGGTCTGGTGATCACCGACTACAATATGCCGGATATCGACGGTTTCGAACTGACGCGCCGATTGCGAGCCGTGCGCGGCAGTCATGAATTGAGGATCATCGGCGTTTCATCCTCCGACAACCGCCTGTTGACGGCGCGGTTCCTCAAGGCCGGAGGCAATGACTTCATGTTGCGGCCTTATGTCGACGAAGAATTCTACTGCCGCGTCAATCAGAACCTGGACACGCTTGACCAGATCAAGTCGGCACGGAGATGGATGGGGAGCCGCGCTGCGGCGAAGGTCGCCTGACCTTTTCAGGGCATTTTTCTCAGTCGTGCGGCCGGTACGCGCGCAATTGGAGTAGCTGCTTTGCCTGGAGTTATCAGAGACAATATCCGCGTCAGTCCTGCATCCGCGTCAGAACGCCTGCGAGTCCTGCTTGTCGAAGATTCGCGGATGTTCACGTCCGCGCTGAAATACCGGTTCGAAACCGACCTGGGCGTCGATGTCGTGACCTGCAGTTCACTGGCGGAAATGCGGCAAACGGCCACAGGCCCCGATCATGGCTTCTTTGTTGCCGTGACCGACCTCAATTTGCCGGATTCACCGCACTGCGAGGCGCTTGATTATGCGCTTGAAATCGACCTTCCGACCATTGTCTTTACCGGCAAGTTCGATTTCAACACGCGCAAGAGCATCCTCAACAAGAACGTGCTGGACTATGTCATCAAGGACAATGACCGAGCCTTCGATGAAATTGTGCTGGCGGTCGGCAGGATCATTTCCAACCGCGATTTCCGCATTCTGGTGGTCGACGATTCAAAAACCCAGCGCAGTATTCTTTCATCGATGCTGACGGCGCAGAAATTCAAGATTGTCGAGGCCGGTTCAGGCCAGGAGGCGCTCGAAGCCATCGAAGCAAATCCTGATATCAATCTCGTGCTGACCGATTATCACATGGGCGATATGGACGGCTATCAACTGACCCGGAAACTGCGCCGCAAATATTCCGACGACGTGCTGCGCATCATCGGCATTTCAAATTCGAACGATCCGGAACTCTCCGCCAGCTTCCTGAAGGCGGGCGCAAGCGACTTTCTTTACCGGCCTTTCGTCCAGGAAGAGTTCCAGTGTCGCATCGCGCAAAACATCGGCATTCTGCTCAAGATGGAAGCCCTGAAAAAAGCGGCGTCGCTGTTGCCGATTGTCGCCGCCTCCGCCTGAGCGGGTGGGGTCCTGGTCAGGCTGCGGTGAGGTATTGCTTGCGCTCGGCGCGCTCCTGCTGCGGCGAACGGTTGTAGAGTTCGCGGTAGCATTTGGAGAAATGCGAGGCGGAGACAAAACCGCAGGCGACCGCCACCTCGACCACCGGCATTGGCGACTGAATCAGCAGATGTCTGGCCCGGTCAAGCCGGATTTCCAGATAGTAGCGTGCCGGTGAGCGGCCCATTTCCTGGCGGAACAGGCGTTCGATCTGGCGTCGCGAGAGACCGGCATCGTCGGCAATCTCGATCAGCGACAGGGGTTCGGACAGATTGGCTTCCATCAACTCGATGATTGACAGCACCTTGGCGTTCTGGACGCCGAGGCGGGCGCGCAGCGGCAGACGCTGACGATCGTGGGCGTTGCGGACGCGATCAGTCAGCGCCATTTCACAGATGCGGTTGACCAGCGTGTCGTCATGGTCCTCGCCGATCAGGCTGAGCATCATGTCGAGCGCCGCAGTGCCGCCGGCACAGGTGTGAATGTTGCCATCGATTTCATAAAGATCGGCATACACATTGGCCTTGGGGAAGGCTTCGGAAAAGCCGGGCAGATTTTCCCAATGGATGGCGCAACGCCGGCCCGAAAGCAGCCCGGCTTTTGCCAGTATGTGGGCGCCGGTGCACAATCCACCAATGGCCACGCCGCGATTGTTTTCTTCACGCAGCCAGGCCAGGACGGATTTGTTGTCGAAGCGTTCGACATTGATGCCGGAACAGACGAATACCATGGTTGGCCGGTTTTCACCCGACAGGCTGCGGCGCTCTTCGGCAAGCGAGGTGTTGACTGCGACAACGACGTGGTTTGAGGCCATTACCGGTGCGCCATCATGAGAGGTCAGGCGCCATTTATAACACTCGTAGCCCAGCATGCGATTGGCTAGGCGCAAGGGCTCGATCGCCATGGAAAAGGCGATCATGGAAAAATCCGGAACCATGAAAAAGACGATCGACCGCTTGTGTGTGGTATGTGAGGGCATGCCCATATCCCTGTGCGCGCCCCCAAGGGCTCATGTCGCGATCAGGCCATAAAATTCGTGATTTGTCACTGGTCGAACAGTGGAATTTTTCGGTGTGCGACATGGAGCCTGGCTGTGTCACGATACCGGACGGGCATGGATCTCGCGTTGCGGATTGCCAACTTGAGGGTGGTCCCGGGCGACGGGCCATCCGATGTCCTTGCGCAGTTCGACAGGAAGGTCCTGCAGGA
>TARA_R110002051_G_scaffold197582_1_pt1 | contig 41924 bp, 31 predicted proteins | sample TARA_R110002051 | Tara Oceans TARA_R110002051 (sample SAMEA4397023) | marine metagenome | biome: Polar Biome; feature: [MES] marine water layer (ENVO:01000295) within the mesopelagic zone...; material: water (ENVO:00002006), including particulate matter (ENVO:01000060) such... | reverse complement strand
AAAAGTAATATCCAAATGTAGCCCTGTCCTTGAGACGGGGCTTTTTTTTGGGCTACACCAGCCTATCAAAAAATGATGTCCTTACAATAATGACCGCTACGTTTTTTTTGCGTCCTATCCCAACCACCCATCGCGATCCAAACTCCGATACTGTATCGCCTCCGAAATATGATTACCCAGCACCTCTGGCGCTCCTTCTAAATCGGCGATGGTTCTGGATACTTTGAGAATGCGATCATAGGCCCTCGCTGAAAGGTTTAAGCGTTCCATAGCTGTTTTGAGTAGTTCTTTAGAGGCCGCGTCCAGTGCACAGTATTTGCGTATTTGCTTGACATTCATTTGTGCATTATAGTTTGTGGTTACGCTTTCGCGAAAGCGTTCCGTTTGAAATTCTCGCGCTTTGGTAACCCGCGCTCTAATATTTACACTAGATTCTGCTTTGGTCTCGTCGCTGAGTTTTTCAAAAGGAACTGGAGTTACTTCTATATGGATATCGATACGATCCAAAAGGGGACCACTCACCTTACTTAAATAGCGCTGCATTTCTTGGGGCGAACTACTCACCGGAGCGTCGGGATCGTTAAAATACCCTCCCGGACTGGGGTTCATACTCGCCACAAGCATAAAGCTAGAAGGATACGTCACCGTAAAACGAGCGCGAGAAATGGTCACTTCTCGATCTTCAAGGGGCTGACGCATCACTTCTAGCACAGAGCGTTTAAACTCTGGTAATTCATCCAAAAAAAGCACCCCATTATGGGATAAAGAAATCTCCCCAGGCTGCGGATAGGCACCGCCCCCTACTAAGGCTACATCAGAAATAGTGTGATGTGGAGACCGAAATGGTCGCTGACTCATTAACCCCTGATGGGCTTTTACTCTGCCAACTACAGAATGGATTTTTGTTGTTTCCAAGGCCTCCCGCAATGACATAGGTGGAAGGATACTTGGTAAGCGTTTACTCAACATTGTTTTTCCGCTTCCCGGAGGGCCAATAAGAATAATGTTATGTCCGCCAGCAGCAGCAATTTCCATACATCTTTTTATAGACTCTTGTCCTTTGACATCTGCAAAATCAAACTCCGGATGTTCGAGATCACTATAAAATTCTTTTTGAGTGTCTATGAATGTGGGCACAAGTGGTACTCCATCCCTAAAGAAAGAGATCACTTCGCTTATATTTTCTACGCCATAGACTGTCAAACCATCTACAATAGCAGCTTCTTTTGCATTTTGAATGGGTAGAATAAATCCTTTAAAATCTTCTTCTTTTGCTTTGATGGCAATAGGCAAAGCTCCTTTTAGCGGTTGGAGCCCGCCATCCAATGATAGTTCGCCCATGATCATATATTTCTCTACTTCTGGTCCTTCTAACTGTCCTGTCGCAATGAGGATGCCTATGGCTAATGTGAGGTCATAAGCTGAACCTTCTTTACGTAGGTCGGCGGGAGACATATTGAGAATAATTTTCTTAGCAGGGATTCGATATCCATTATTCTGCAATGCAGCGGCGATACGAAAGTTACTTTCTTTAATCGCATTATCAGGTAAGCCTACCAAATGATAGCCTACTCCTTTATCTACATTAACTTCAACTGTAATCGTTGTAGCATCAACGCCAAAGACAGCACTTCCAAAAACTTTTGTCAACATCCCTTCTAATCATTTTAGGAAAAGTAGAAAGAATGGAGGAACAAGAATAAAAATGTTAGGGAAGATATATGAATCTTCGAATTCGGGTTTCTAAGATGTACCTCAATTCCATTTGTGAGTTGTTATTTTAGCATATGACAGAAAATCAAAATCCCATCTACTAAATAAAAACGGGGTATTTACCCCTTTCCTAAAAGAAACCCCTCTTATATCTTTACTAAAGTAATTAACCAAGACTTCCTTTGGTTTTGTTACATATAAAAAAGAAAGTAGTTCAACTTCCTGATTGTTAAAGGACTACCAATTTTTTTTAAGAATTTAGGGGTGAAAGGCATCCCGCGTTATGCGGGGTGTTTTTCTATTTTAGGACATTTACTATCAAAGATAAATTAATGCTTTCTTAACGTTTAAAGCTGTTCAACTAAGCTATTAATGTTGGGTAAATAAGTATATTTACAATGCCTTAGAAATAAGGCTTAGTAAGCAACCTCAGGGTTGCTTACATAAATTTAGGGGTGAAAAACATTCCGCATTGTGCGGGATGTTTTTCTTTTATACCCATACCAAAAAATGCTCGCTTTCTAAATAGAAAGCGAGCATTTTTTACTAGTATTAAGAAGTACTTTAATCCTTTAAGGTCTTAAAACGAATCTCTGATTGGTGATACACCTTATGCGTCTGCTTTTTAAAATCGGTTGCCTTGGCTTCGAAGATATTATCTACATAGGTTTGTGGATTCAAATCAATCAAAGGGAACCAAGTACTCTGCACTTGAATCATAATCTTATGTCCTTTTTTAAATGTATGTAAGACATCTTGTAATTTTATATTAACCGTTTCAATTTTTCCAGCTGTAAAAGGCTCTGGCTTTTCAAAACTATTTCTAAAACGTCCGCGCATCACTTCGCTACGAACCATTTGTTGATATCCAGCCATTACCATTCCATCTTCTGTTTCTTCCGTATTAGGAACATCATCAGGATACACATCAATGAGCTTTACAATCCAGTCGGCGGATGTTCCAGTAGTTTCTACAAATAAATTTGCAATTACTTCTCCTGCTAAAGTCATATCCTCTTCTAAGACTGGGGTTTCATAAACCAAAACGTCATCTCTTTTTCCAGCAAAACGTTGATCATCACTCATGTACTTACGAGGCGTAAACACCATCTTTTTCCCTTCTGCATAAGGAACGGGGTTTGCAGGATCACTCACAAAACTTTCTGCTTCTTCAGATTTTGAGGGAGTATGATTAAGTTGATTATTTTTGTCTAAATAATAAGGCGTATCATCTAAATTGGCTGGTGGCCAAGTATCAAAAGACCTCCACTCCTTAGTACCAGAGTCAAAAATATGTGCTTCTGGCAACCCAGTATCTCCGTTTGCATCTCCCTTCAACCAGTGATGAAAGAATTTTGTTTCTAATTCCTTTTGAAAATAATCTGAGATGTCATCTCCAAAATAAACATTGCCAACCGCTTGACGTTTTTTTGTTCGCGCCCAATCTCCATGACTCCACGGACCAAAAACTACCGTATTATATGTATCGCTGCGGCTTTCAATATTCTTATAGGTTTCCCAAGGTCCGTACAAATCTTCTGCATCATAAAGTCCGCCCACCGTCATAACAGCTGGTCTGATATTTTCAAGATGTTGAATCAAGCCACGCGACTTCCAAAATTCATCATAATTAGGATGCTCCTTGAGTTGTGTCCAAAATTCATTGGTCTCATCATAATATTCATCAAGATTTGACAAAGGTCCCGTCTTCAAAAAGAAATCAAATTGATCATCACTCTTCAAATCTGGGAATGAATACCAAGAGTCCTTAGTAGGTCCGTCCTTTTGATAGCCAAAAACTGCTGTTGCTCTCCAATAACTCAATAAATAGGCTCCATTGTGGTGAAAATCATCAAAGAAAAAATCTCCTATACAAGCCTGTGGAGAAACCGCTTTCAAGGCAGGATGTTCACTTAAGAGTGAATATGTAGCATAAAACCCAGGATAAGAAATCCCCCAAGTACCTACTTTTCCATTGTTGTTGTCAACATTCTTTACAAGCCAGTCGATTGTATCATAAGTATCACTTGCTTCATCTATCTGTGTCTTATCCTTTTCGGGTATAAAAGCGCGCATATTATCATATTTCCCTTCACTCATCCACCGGCCACGTACGTCTTGATAGACTACGATATAGCCCTCTTTCATCATATATTGATTAGGACCAATTTTAGATCGGAACTGGTCTTCCCCATAAGGTCTACAACTATAAGGGGTACGAGACATTATAATAGGATAGGTCTTTGAGGTATCCTTAGGCGAATAAATCGTGGTATGCAGTTTAATACCGTCACGCATCGCAATAGTCACTTCTTGCTTATTGTAGTGTTCGGCTACTTCATATGGCGTTTCTTGTACAATCGCACCTGCCTGCCAGGCCGGTAGGAAAGCGAAACAAAAAACAATTCCGGTAAAAACTAAAAACTTTTTCATCTAGTTGTTATTAAATTTTGTGATTCCTTCTTTAAGCCAAGCTTTGTACTCGGCAATATCTGGGGTATACGCTACTGGTTTATTCAATTTTGTTTCATCATGATCCAACAACACATAATAGGGAGCCGCTAGAATACCATAATTTTCGATTTGAAAATCGCTCCACTTATTTCCTACCGTTTTTAAACGCCTTCCCGACTTACTAACTCCTTGTTCGCTCTTAGGTAATTCTTCTCTAGAATCGGCATAGAGGGAGATCAAGACAATATCATTTTTGAGAATATTCAACACCTTTGGATCAGACCAAACCCGCTCTTCCATTCGGCGACAGTTGATACATGCATAGCCAGTGAAGTCTAATAAAATCGCTTTATTCACCTTCTTAGCATAAGCAACGCCTGCCTCATAATCTGTAAATGAAAGTATATCATGCGGACCTAATTCTGCATGTTCAGGAAATTCGGTGTCATCGGAAACTATTTGTGACTTACCTCCCAATCCATATGGGGATTCGCTATAATTCATTGGAGGCGGAAATCCACTAATCAATTTTAATGGTGCTCCCCAAAGTCCTGGAATCATATAGACTACAAAAGACAAAGTGATCAATCCCAAAATTAACCTTCCAACAGAGATATGATTTAAATCACTATCATGCGGCAACTTCATTTTTCCGAATAAATATAATGCGAGTCCTATCATTATTGCAATTATAATAGCTAGAAAAACTTCTCTTTCTAATAAATGAGCTTGTACAACAAGATCTGCGTTAGATAGGAATTTAAAGGCGAGAGCTAATTCTAGGAATCCAAGTACCACCTTAACCGTATTTAACCAACCTCCAGATTTTGGTAAGGAGTTCATCCAGCCTGGAAACAAGGCAAATAAGGCAAATGGCAAGGCAATTGCAGATGAGAATCCTAACATACTAATGATAGGAGTAATACCTCCTTGCGTAACTGATTGCACCAAGGCTGTTCCCACAATGGGTCCAGTACAACTAAAGGAAACAATCGCTAAGGCAAGCGCCATAAAGAAAATCCCTACGATTCCCCCTCGATCTGCTTGTTTATCGACTTTATTCGCCCATGACTGTGGGAGCATTATTTCGAAAGCTCCAAAAAAGGAAACCGCAAACAGTACCAAGAGAATAAAAAAGATAACATTAAAAGGGACACTGGTAGATACTTCTACAATCGCAGTTTCTCCAAAAATGGCGGTCACTGCGAGTCCAAGAACTACATAGATTACAATGATACAGATCCCATAAATGATTGCATTCTTAATTCCCGCAGCTCTAGATTTACTTTGCTTTGTAAAATAGCTCACTGTCATTGGAATCATTGGAAACACACAAGGTGTAATCAAAGCCGTCAAGCCTCCTAAAAAGGACAGCACAAATATTAACCAATTACTTTTCTTCTCAGTATCGTCATCTGTAGCTGCTTTATCGCTATCAGGATCTTTATTTTCAGTTCCTGCCGCTTCTCCGCCATAGGCCTCAAAGTCATTATAGTTATCATAGACTAAGACTACTTTCTTAGCCAAATCGTGAACCACATAGAACTCTTGCGGAATGCACACTTCCTTACAGACCTGATATTTGATGACCGTTTTTATTATTGTTGTAGCAGGGTCTTTTAAAACAATTCTCTGTGATACTCTCGGAGTATATCCATCTAATAAGGTTTCGTATTCATCAAAAATATCAGAAAACTGTCTAATAGTATCTGTTTCTTGGACAGCCCCTTTAAGTTCCAAGGTTTTCTCCATTTCAATAAACTCAAAAGTAAAAGGGATTCCTGATTCTGAATAATGGCTGTATATATGCCATTCGGTCTCTACCTCAGCATCAAAATGTAAGACGTATTCTATTTCTGAGATTTTTTCTACTTCCCCACTCCATGAAACAGGATCGTAGTTTTCTTGTTGTCCACCATATATTTGAGCACTAGCCCCAAAGCTTATGAATAAGAGACCAAAAAGTAAAAATAGGATTTTAGGGTATTTCATATGTATGTGTAATTTTTAATAATCGTTTTGACGTGGGTTGTATTTTAAATCTATTGTCGGCGCGATAATCTATAATCCAAACAATTTCGTTTGCACTGCATAACAGCCAAATTTGTTCCTTGGTCACCAAAGATAGCTTTTCATCTTTAAAATACTTACTCAATTTCTTCCTGCCTTTCATCCCTAAAGGAAAAAAGAAATCTCCTTCTTTCCACTTGCGTATACTGAGCGGAAAAGCAAGCATGTCGGCGTCTACTATAATTTCTTGTTTGCTCACCTTATCAAGCTCCTGAACCTCAGTTGCTTTTAGCATTCCAAAATCTCCGCTAATACCTTCAAGGAGCGATTCCCAGTTATAGCTTTTTGAAGCATTATTGGTCACTGGGTATACTTCCAAAGTCGTTCTATCTCTTAACAAACGATGTGTTTGTGAGAATATTTGCTTCCCAGCCTGAGCGGTACGCAAATTATATACGTCTTCCCAAGCTGTAAAACCATATTCTTTTACAAGCACATAGAGCACCGCATTGGGCTCTGCATGGCTTTCTAATTTTTCAAGATCAATACCTATTCCAGAGGGTCCTCTCAAAGAATCAATTGGAAATTGGAACTGTTGTCGTAATTGAGCCCCATATACTTTCAAAAGTGAGGCAGATTGTTTTAAATGTTCTTGTGTTTTGGTAAAGCCTGAAAGCAGATTAGGCTGTGCAGTTGCCCAAGCTGGGATAGCATGATGTCTTAAGTGATTTCGCAAGTAATTGTCGGTTGCATTTGAGCGATCTTCTCGCCATTCAATTTGGTTTGATTGAGCGTACTTCAAGATTTGATCTCTTGAAAAACCGAGCAGGGGTCGCACCACTTTTTCATTTTGAGGAGGTATTCCAAGAAGGCCTTCAATTCCTGTTCCTCGACCTGTATTAATTAGGAAAGTCTCAAGATTATCATTTTGATGATGCGCTGTGAGTACAAAATCATATTTTTTTGAATCAAGGAGTTCCCGAAACCAACTGTACCTTAATTCTCTTGCCGCCATCTGGATTGAGATGGAGTGCGCTTTCGCGAAAGCGAACGTATCAAAATTCTTTGTAAGGCAATGTACCTTCCATGACTCAGCCAGCTGTTTGACAAAAAGGGCATCCCCTTCACTTTCTGAATCCCGAAGTTGAAAATTACAATGCGCAAAGCTGATGTCCAGATTTGTTGCTCGACACAAATGAGCAAGCACTGTACTATCAAGACCGCCACTAATGGCAATGAGTAGTTTGGCAGAGGATAAATCGCTACAATGTTCTTGGAGGTGATATTTAAATGCGTCTAGCATCTAGCTGTTGTGCTCTTACACACGACCTTTAAGGGCATTAAAAACCCAAGCGTTAGCAAGAAAGCCTACACCAACGGCGGCAAATCCCCAACCGGCTATCTCATTATATCTGAAAGCACCCATTGCAATAAGGCCCAGACCTACAAATACCATAATAAAAGTAGCCCATGCGAGCACCGTATTTTTATTCATTCCCATAGTTTCAAAATTTGTTAAAGGTCTCGTTTACAGCAAGACGCTGAGCGACTTTATAATTTTTGTCTAATTATTTTAAGAAAGAGACAACTCCCTCTAACGATATTTGGTGACAAATATCGGCTAAATTTGACAAATGGAGCAAGGGCAACCGCTGGGGTTTTTGTAAATTGGTCACCTCCTTGTTCACAAGGATATTTTCTATAGGCTACATAAACAAAAATTTGCATGGATTTAAACTTCAATAAAAACGAAGATCACAATAAACTTCTTCTATCAGATGTCAAGCGTCGCTTTGCTAAGGTAAAACTAGGTGGAGGTCAAAAACGCATCGATAAGCATCATGCTAAAGGAAAGTTAACCGCCAGAGAACGTATTGATTACCTGGTAGACGATCCAAAAAAATGTATCGAAATCGCAGCCTTTGCAGGAGAAGGCATGTATGAAGAACACGGCGGTTGTCCTAGTGGAGGTGTAGTAATAAAAATAGGCTACGTATCTGGCAAACAATGTATCGTTGTTGCCAATGACGCCACTGTTAAAGCTGGAGCTTGGTTTCCTATTACAGGAAAGAAAAATTTGAGAGCTCAAGAAATATCTATTGAAAATAGACTCCCTATTATCTACCTCGTAGATAGCGCAGGGGTGTATTTACCGATGCAAGATGAAATTTTTCCAGACAAGGAACATTTTGGCCGCATTTTCAGAAACAATGCTGTCATGAGTAGTATGGGTATCACCCAAATTTCGGCTGTGATGGGGAGTTGCGTAGCGGGAGGTGCTTACTTACCCATTATGAGTGATGAAGCTCTTATTGTTGATAAAACAGGAAGTATTTTCTTGGCAGGGAGTTATCTCGTAAAAGCGGCAATTGGAGAAAGTATTGATAATGAAACCTTAGGAGGTGCTACTACACATTGTGAAATTAGTGGAGTTACCGATTATAAGGCCAAAGACGATAAAGACGCCTTAGATACCATTAAGAAATTAATGGATAAAATAGGTGATTATACAAAGGCTGGCTATAATAGAAAGGCCGCTTTAAAGCCGAAAGAAGATCCAAAAGACATTTACGGTCTTTTACCCGCTTCCCGAGCAGAACAATACGATATGCGAGAAATCATAAAACGCATCGTTGACGAGTCTGAATTTGATGAATACAAAGAAGGCTACGGAAAAACGATCCTAACAGGTTACGCTCGTATAGATGGTTGGGCAGTAGGAATTGTTGCTAACCAACGTAAACTCGTAAAAACTACTAAAGGTGAAATGCAGTTTGGAGGTGTTATCTATTCTGATAGCGCCGATAAAGCCACTCGTTTTATCGCCAACTGTAATCAGAAAAAGATCCCTTTGGTATTTCTTCAAGATGTGACTGGGTTTATGGTGGGCAGTAAAAGCGAACATGGAGGGATCATAAAAGATGGCGCCAAAATGGTAAATGCTGTTTCCAATAGTGTGGTACCTAAGTTTACAATTATTATAGGTAATTCATATGGAGCTGGAAACTATGCTATGTGTGGAAAAGCCTATGATCCTCGTCTTATTGCTGCGTGGCCAAGCGCCGAACTTGCAGTAATGAGTGGGAATTCGGCTGCCAAGGTTTTACTTCAAATCGAAACCGCTTCCTTAAAGAAGAAAGGTCAAGAAATCACTCCTGAGGTAGAGAAAGAGTTATTTGATCGCATCAAAGCAAGGTACGATGATCAAATCTCACCTTATTATGCTGCATCTAGAATTTGGACTGATGGCATTATTGATCCGTTAGATACTAGAAAATGGATTTCTATGGGTATTGAAGCTGCAGATCATGCACCTATTGAAAAACCATTTAATTTAGGGGTGATTCAAGTATAATACATCCTATTCACTGAAACTTAAAACAGTAATCAAAAGCAATACGGCTATTTGCCAATAGCACAAAAATAAAACCAACGTAATAACTATATTTGCAATCCCCTGAGCAGAGCATTTCTTTTGTTTGGGTATTCATTAAAATCTACAAGCTACATGGCGACACAAAAAACAACGATAAAATATACACTCACGGATGAAGCTCCAATGCTAGCAACGCATTCATTTCTTCCTATCGTAAAACGTTTTACGCAATCTTCAAATATTGATATTGCTCTGGAAGATATCTCTTTAGCGGGACGTATAATCGCAAATTTTCCTGAAAATTTGACAGATGCTCAAAAACAACCGGATACGCTTGACTCCCTTGGAGTTTTGGTTAAACTTCCTGAAGCTAATATTATTAAACTACCTAACATTAGTGCTTCTGTTCCTCAACTTATAGAAGCCATAAAAGAATTACAAGCTCACGGCTATGATATTCCTGACTTCCCTGAAGAGCCAGAGACTGCAGAAGAAATTGCATTGCGCAAGCGTTTTGCCAAAGTATTAGGAAGTGCTGTTAATCCTGTCTTACGTGAAGGAAACTCAGATCGTCGTGCACCAAAGCCTGTAAAGCAATACGCTAGAAACAATCCTCACAGTATGGGAGCATGGAGCGCAGATTCCAAAACTCACGTAGGGACAATGAAATCTGGAGATTTTAGACATAACGAAAAATCAGTGACCATTACCGAAGCTAGTAATGTACGTATTGAGCATGTAGATACTAAAGGGACTGTTAAGGTATTAAAAGCAAATACCTCAGTTCTCGCTGGTGAAATTATCGATGCCACTGCTATGAGCAAAAAGGCATTGATCTCTTTCCTAGAAGAACAGATTGCTGACGCCAAAGAAAAAAATGTACTTTTCTCATTACACATGAAAGCTACAATGATGAAGGTCTCTGACCCTATCATTTTTGGACATGCCGTTCGTGTGTTCTTTAAAACTGTTTTTGACAAGCACCAAAGTACTTTAGATGATTTAGGTGTAGATGTAAATAATGGATTTGGAGACCTTTTAGGGAAAATCCAAGAGCTACCAGTTTCAGTACGAGCGGCAATTGAAGCAGACATTGAGGCCTGTTACGCAAATAGACCTGCTGTAGCAATGGTCAACTCTGATAAAGGTATTACAAACTTACACGTACCAAGTGACGTTATTATTGATGCTTCTATGCCCGCTATGATTCGTACATCGGGACAAATGTGGAACGCTGAAGGAAAGCAACAAGATACCAAGGCTGTAATTCCGGATAGTAGTTATGCAGGAATTTACCAAGCCACTATAGACTTCTGTAGAGAAAACGGAGCCTTTGACCCAAGAACAATGGGAACCGTTCCTAATGTTGGCTTGATGGCACAAAAAGCAGAAGAGTATGGATCGCATGATAAGACCTTTGAAATTGCTTCAAATGGAATTGTTCGTGTAGTGGATGCAGCTGGAAATACTTTGACTGAACATACTGTTGAATTTGGCGATATCTGGAGAATGTGTCAAGTAAAAGACGCACCTATTCAGGATTGGGTAAAACTTGCCGTAAAGAGAGCAAAAGCGACTAATACTCCTACAATCTTTTGGTTAGATAGTGAACGTGCACATGATGCAGAGCTTATTAAAAAAGTAATTGTTTACCTAAAAGATCACGATACTACTGGCTTACACATTGACATAATGTCTCCTGTAGAGGCTACAAAATACACCCTTGCTCGTATGAAAAAGGGAGAAGATACTATCTCTGTTACGGGTAATGTCTTAAGAGATTATAATACAGACCTCTTCCCTATCCTTGAATTAGGGACTAGTGCCAAAATGTTATCTATCGTTCCTTTAATGAATGGTGGCGGACTTTTTGAAACAGGTGCAGGTGGTTCTGCTCCAAAACACATTGAGCAGTTTTTAAAAGAAGGACACCTACGCTGGGATTCTTTAGGAGAATTTTTAGCCTTGGCAGTCTCATTAGAACATACTGCAGAAAGCACTTCAAATGATAGCGCACAGGTTCTTGCAGATTGCTTGGATCAGGCAACGATCAAATTCTTAGACAACAGAAAATCTCCTTCACGAAAGGTGAATGAACTGGATAACCGTGGCAGTCATTTCTACCTTGGGATGTATTGGGCACAAGCCCTTGCAGCGCAAAATGAAGACAGTCGTTTGAAAGAGGAGTTTACCCCTCTAGCGGCAGCCATGACTTCTCAAGAAAATGAGATCATTAGCGAACTGAACAATGCTCAAGGAAGCCCTGTTAATATAGGAGGTTATTACCACCAAGATTTTGACAAAACGTCTGCGGCAATGCGACCAAGCGCAACCTTAAATAGTATTATAGGATCTTAGTATTTCTGCCTGTATATTGGCAATTTGCTATTTAACATCTTAACTCAAAGCTCCTCTTTCCAGAGGGGCTTTTTTTTGTCCAACATTCCCATGGCACAAAAAAGACTTGAACTTTAACGATTTACTTGAAAAATACGTAGTAGCTTTACTAAAAAATCATTTCCATGAAGAAACGCTATCTGGTCTTTATTTTGTGCATCCTTAGCACTTTGGCAGTAAAAGCACAACAGAAATATACCCTCAGCGGAACCATCACAGACAATGCAAGTAATGAGACCTTGATTGGTGTCAATATTCTCTTTCCAGAAATTCAGAAAGGTGCAGTGACAAATACCTACGGCTTTTACTCTCTTACCCTGCCCGAAGGACAGTACAAGGTCCAAATTAGCTATTTAGGGTTCACTGATCAAGTTTATGACATTGACCTTACGAAAAATGTAAAGCTTGATGTAGCCCTCGATGAATCTACCGAATCATTAGACGAGGTTATCATTGAGGAAGATGTCGAACGTGTCAATATAAAAAGGCCACAGATGAGTGTCAATCGTTTGTCTGCTGAAACAATCAAACAAATCCCAGTAATACTTGGGGAGGCAGATGTGATCAAATCTATCTTGTTATTACCTGGAGTTACGAGCGCAGGTGAAGGGGCCTCAGGTTTTAACGTAAGAGGTGGTGCCGCCGATCAAAACTTGATTCTTTTAGACGAGGCCATCATTTTTAATTCTTCACACTTATTTGGTTTTTTCTCAGTATTCAATCCAGATGCAATAAAAGATCTCAAACTGTACAAAGGAGGAATCCCCGCACGTTATGGAGGACGCGTTTCGTCTGTCTTAGATATCTACCAGAAAGAAGGAAACAGCAAAGAGTTTCACATGAGTGGAGGAATAGGTGTAGTTGCCAGCAGACTGCTAGCCGAAGGACCAATAGAAAAAAATAAAGGAGCCTTTCTAATAGGCGGGAGAGCGTCTTATGCGCATTTATTTCTCCCGTTATTTGATATTGATAATAAGGCCTATTTCTATGACCTTAACACCAAACTTAACTATAAGGTAAATCAAAACAACAGTTTATTCCTCTCAGGGTATTTTGGACGAGACCTATTTAGCCTAAACGAAAGCTTTGTTAATATTTACGGAAACTCAGTCCTAAATGTACGTTGGAATCATTTGTTCTCTGATAAACTGTTTTCTAATCTTTCTCTTATATACAGTGATTACTATTACGGACTAGAATTAGATTTTGTAGGCTTTAAATGGAATTCAGGCATTCAAAATTTCAATTTAAAATATGATTTCAAATACTACCTCAACGACCAAGTTCAGATTAACGCTGGGATAAACAATATATATTACGGATTTAACCCTGGGAAAATCGAACCTAACAATAGTGACTCAGGAATTATTACGGATCAGCTTACGCGAAAATTTGCAAATGAAGCTGCAGCTTATGTAGACATTGAGCACAGCCTTACAGATAATCTAACCGTTGAATACGGGTTGCGTTTTAGCAACTTTGTCCGACTTGGGCAGGATGAAGTCAATGTTTATAGAGACAACCAGCCAGTGATCTTTGACCCTTTCCTTCTTTTATACAAAGGTGCAGATCCTATAAATGTGCAAACTGATATTAGCAGGAGTGAAACCTTAGCCGACTTCAACAACTTAGAACCACGGCTTGCAGCATCCTATACTATTAATGATGATACTTCTATAAAAGCCAGTTATACTCGCCTAGTTCAATACCTTCATTTATTGTCGAATACGAGTTCGCCAACACCGCTGGATGTATGGACGCCAAGTGGCCCCTTTACCAAGCCACAAAAACTCGATCAATATGCGCTGGGGTTCTTTAAGAACTTTAAGGAAGATACGTATACACTTGAAACAGAGGTTTTTTATAAAGATGTTCAAAATAGAATCGATTATATCGATGGCGCCGATTTGATTGCCAATGATGCCATCGAACAGGTCATTCTCAATGGAGAAGCCCGCGCATATGGTTGGGAACTTCTTTTACGCAAAAACAGCGGTAAATTTAAAGGCTGGTTAGCTTATACCTTATCTAAATCGGAGCAAAGAACACAAGGTCGCAACAGTAGAGAAACAGGTATCAACTTAGGTCAATGGTATAATACACCTTATGATAAAACCCATGATATCTCAATAAATGCTAGCTATGAATTGAGTGCCAAATGGAAGTTTGGAACGAACTTTTTATTCCAAACGGGTCAACCAACAAACTTTCCTGTTGGCCAATTTGAATTTCAAGGCATCGTTGTACCTACCTACGGCTTTAGAAATGAGCAAAGGCTTCCTTCTTATCATCGTGTAGATGTTTCAGCAACACTTACTCCGAAAATGAACAAAGGAAGAAAGTGGCAATCAGAATGGGTCTTTAGTGTGTATAATCTCTATAATCGCCGAAATGCGGCCTCTATCAACTTCAGACAAAATCAAGATACAGGAACTAATGAGGCAGTGCGTACATCCATTTTTGGAGCTGTGCCTTCAGTGACTTATAATTTTAAATTCTAATAGGTGAAGCAAGTACTTTACATATTGTTGTTTTTCTGGCTCCTACAGGGATGTGAAGATGTAATTGACGTTAATCTACCGGAGGAGGAACCAAAACTTGTGGTGGATGCCCTGATTCGTTTAGACCTCACTCAATCATCTTCTCCATTTAGAGTAAAGGTAAGCACCACGGGGTCATTTTTTGATGAAATCACTCCCACTACATTAGAACGCATGCAATTGGTCAATGAAGACAACACCACTGTATCAGGAATAATATTTCTGATACCAGATCCTGAACATCCTAATGAATATGTACCCCTAGGACCCGATGGCGAGCCAGAACCTGATGATTTAGTTCCAAACGACTTTTTTTTAGAAGGTCGCCTCATACTCACCTTTGTACATGATAACGAACTTTATCTGGCCGAGACACGTTTTGCTCCTGCACCATCTATTGAAACTATCAAAGTAGGAGATGGCACTTTATTTGATGATAATGCTACAGAGCTGATTGTATCATTTACAGATATCCCTGAGGTAGATAACTATTATGTTTTTGACTTTGATTTTGGTGAGTTTCTGACGCTTGAGGACCGATTCTTCCAAGATCAAGCCTTTGAATTTTCTTATTTTTATGAGAAAGAACTCAGCGCAGGGGATTTCGTTGTTGTTAGTATTTTAGGAGCTACAGAGGATTTTTACAATTATATTGACCTTCTTATCGAACAAAGTGATTTGACAGATGGAGGGCCATTTCAAGTCCCCGTTACTACGGTAAGGGGTAATATCTTAAAAGTAGAAGGTGTAGACAATATTGACATCTTTGACAATGTGGGACGTCCACAAGAATTTGTGCTTGGCTATTTTGCCGTGGCCCAAGAATATTCAGAAACAATTACTATAGAATAATTACAATATCGCTATGAAAGCAATACTTAAAATAAGCTTCCTTTTTCTACTCATTACAGCTAGTAGCTGTGAAGATGTGGTAGATATAGATCTTCCAGAAAACACACCGAGAATTATTCTCGATGCCATCATTAGGATTGATCCAACCGAAGATTTTTCATACTTCAGGCTCAAAGCAAGCACAACTAGTTCCTTTTTTGAAACCAATCAAACCGCCGAGTTAACTAGCCTTCAGATTACTAATGATGCAACTGGTGATTTTGTACTCTTCGGAGCGGTACCAGGTGTAGCTGGAAGGTATCATCCAGTACCCGCTTTTGGTTCGCCAGTTACTATAGACAACAGAGTAGAAACAAGCTTTTTTACGAGTGGAGACCTACTTATTTTAAGCTTCAATTTTGAAGAAGAATTATATCTAGGCAGTACTCAGTTTGTACCTACTGTTCCAATCGATAGTTTAGTGCAAGGTGACGGGACGCTTTTTGGTGGTGACGAAACAGAGATAGTCGTTAGCTTTACCGACGCTCCTGATCGCGAAGACTATTATATATTTGATTTTGATTTTGGAGAATTTCTAGGAACTGAAGATACCTTCTATCCTGGCCAGGCATTTGAATTTTCTTATTTTTATGATCAGGAATTAGAAGTTGGAGACACTGTGAATATCAGTATTCTTGGCGCTGATAGGGAGTTTTATAATTATATGAATTTACTCATTGAACAAAGTGCTGCTGGAGATAATGGCCCATTTCAAACTCCAGTAACCACTGTGAGAGGAAACTTTATCAATGTAACTGATATTGACAATGTGGATGTCTTTGACAACGTTAACAACAGTAATAACTTTGCCTTAGGGTATTTTGCGGTCGTTCAAGAGTACAAAGAATCGATAACCGTTGAATAATATAGTTTTTATCTCGTATCTTAGTTCTCAACTAACTCTTACGTCCCTATTTCGTATTTCAACGAAAGTTTTGCCCAATTGGTTGAGATAATAAACAATAACCCAGTACAAATTGGGTTTTAGTAGGGAGGTGTCGCTTTTGTGACCAGTGGTCGCTTTAGCATAACTCACACCAAACCAAGCAGCCCTTTTTATTTTAAACACCTTATACTTAAATTAGCACTTCTATGAAGAGGAATGGCCTGATTATTCTATTACTATTTACAGCACAACTCTGCTTGAGTCAACAGCAAATCCCACAAGATTATTTTAAATCACCACTGGATATTCCTTTGGTTCTTTCTGGCACTTTTGGTGAACTACGTTCGAACCATTTTCACAGCGGACTGGATATTAAAACTCAACAAAAAACAGGTCTCCCCGTCTATGCGGCGGCCGATGGTGTGGTGAGTAGAATAAAAATATCGCACTATGGATATGGGAAAGCATTGTACATCCAACACCCAAACGGTTATACAAGCGTATACGCTCATCTCAAGAAATTCTCTCCAGAGATAGAGGCTTATATAAAAAAGAAGCAATACTTAAAAGAAGATTTTCAAATTGAAGTCTTCCCAAAAGGTGATGAACTCCGCGTTAGTGAGCTACAAATTATCGCTTATAGTGGCAACACCGGTGGTAGTGGTGGCCCTCATTTACATTTTGAACTGCGTGATAAGAATGCAAGGCCTATGAACCCCTTTTTGTTTGGTCTTGATGTTGCCGATACTCGGAAACCAATCATAAGTCGCGTACTCGCCTACCCTTTAGAAGAAGGTGCTCAAGTAAACGGTTCTGAAAATGCCGTTGAACTGAGACTCACCCAACAAAAAAATGGTGATTATATAGCCGAAAAAATAAAAGCTAGTGGCCGAATAGGTTTTGGAATAGGTACAGTTGATAAACAAGACCTCGCCAATAACAAAAATGGAATCTATTCAATTCAAACGACGGTAAACGGAGATCCTAATTTCAATGTGACAATGGATAAATTTTCCTTTGCTGAAACTCGTTACCTCAATAGAATGATTGATTACCCTTTATTTATTAATAAGAAAAATAGGGTGCAAAAACTTTTCGTAGAATCTAATAATCCACTGAGCATCTATGGTAAGGTGGTAGATCAGGGCGAATTACATATTGCAGATTCTTTATCATATCAGTATGTAATACGAGTTCGTGATTTTAAAGGAAATAAGGTAGTAATCCAAGTACCGATTGCGGGAACATCTGATAGTATCGTAAAGCCTAAAAAGATCGTACCTACTGACCATTTTGTCCAGTCCAATGCTGCTTATACTTATGAAGATGGAAAATATAGCATATATGTTCCTAAAGGTGCCTTGTATGACAATGCCTATATGGATATCAAAGTTAATGGTGATGACCTATTGCTTCATAACAAGGAACTTCCTGTACACAAAAACATTATTATTAGTTATGATCTTTCTGCCTATGCTGTCGAGGATCGTGACAAACTGTATATTGCTAGAAGAGCCTATAAAGATGTTATCTATTACACAGGTGCCCGAATCAAAGACGGAAAGCTCACCGCTAGCACTAGAACATTAGGAGATTTTACTATTGCCCAAGATAGCACGCCACCTTTGGTAACCCCAAAAAATGTAACAGACGGTAAATGGATGTCTAAGTTTGACGAATTGGTTTTTGAAATTGACGATGAAGATAGTGGCATAAGTGGGTACCGCGCGACAGTTAACGGTAAATTTATTTTGATGGAATACGATTATAAGACGAAGCGACTTGTGCACGATTTTAATGATAATGCCGTTACTGATACAGAAAACAATTTAAAACTCATTGTCACAGATAATGTGGGAAATAGTACTATTTTTGAAACAACCTTCTACCGAAAAAGATAACGCTCTTGAAAAATAAATCTCTACTCGCCTTTCTTAGTTTTTGTCTCTTCACCTTTGCTGCAATGGCGCAAACAGGTACACTTCGAGGTGTCATTCTAGACGCAAAGAATGTTCCCGTACCTGGTGTGAACATCAAATACGATAATGGAGGTACCGAAACCAATTTTAATGGTTTTTATAAACTAGATATCCCAGCAAATCAAGATATTACTATTACTTTCTCCTATGTTGGACTAAAGAACGTAACAGCAACCTTTAATCTTAAATCTAATGAAGATTTAGAATTTAATCCTGTCCTCAATAACGACGTCACTCAAATCACAGAGGTCGTGATTACCTCAAGAACCAAAAGACGTGTTGAGGGTATTGTAACACTAAGTCCTGAAACCATTAGAAAGTTAGGTGGTGCTCAACCAGGTGTTGAAAATCTATTAAAATCTCTTCCTTATGTCAGTTCTAATAATGAACTGAGTACACAGTATTCTGTTCGTGGTGGTAATTACGATGAAAACCTAGTGTACGTTAATGAAATTGAAGTCTACCGCCCTTTTTTAGTTCGCTCTGGACAACAAGAAGGTTTGAGTTTTGTCAATAGCGACTTGACCCAAGATGTAGCTTTTAGTGCCGGTGGCTTTCAAGCAAAATACGGCGACAAACTCTCATCAGTTTTAGATATCACCTACAGACGCCCAACCGATTTTGGAGCGAGTATTGACGCTAGCTTATTAGGTGTTAATGCATCTATTGAAGGAGCCTCTAAGGACGAAAGATTCACAGCAATCACTGGAGTTCGATACAGGGATAATAGTTTATTGGTTGATGCAAAGCAAACAGAAACTAATTTCAAACCCACATTTGTCGATGCACAAACTTATATGACGTATAAGTTCTCAAATACATTTGAGTTGGACTTTTTAGGAAATATAGCCATCAATAAATATAGCTACGAGCCGTTGACGCGACAAACAAATTTTGGTACGCTTGCAATGCCAGTAGCCTTAGTTGTTTTTTATGACGGCCAAGAAGAAGATCAATACGAAACTTACTTTGGAGCGTTTAAAGGAATATATCAACCCAACGAAAACCTCACACTTAAATTCTTATCCTCCATTTACCATACTCAAGAGCAAGAGCACTTTGACATTTTTGCCGAGTATCGTTTAGGAACACCAAATACTAATATTGGTGACAACGATCTTGGAGAGGTTGAATTTACAGAGGGAATAGGTAGCCAACTTACGCATGCCCGAAACGATCTGGATGCGCTCTTTGTAAATGCCGAAGTAAAAGGAACTTATTTAAATGATGAAAATCAATTCGATTGGGGTGTAAAGTATACGCACGAGGATATTCGTGATCGTTTAGAAGAATTTGAAGTAATTGACTCGGCGGGCTTTTCTATTCGTCCACCCATTGAGGATTTTATTAATCAGCAGCCATATGTTCCTTTTGATGCACCTTTAGAACCTTTTACCAATATTAGAGCTCAAAACGATGTGCAGATTGACCGAATTTCTGGTTATGGTCAATATGGAAGAAGTTTTGACATGGGAGAAGGAGAAGGATGGGTCAATGTGGGAGTACGTGCACATAACTGGACGGTTTCTGGTCAAAATATTACAAGTACTACTCAAACTGTTGTAAGTCCGAGAGCACAATTTTCTTATAAACCTGCTGGTGAAAGCGATATGCTTTTTAGACTCTCAGGAGGATTTTATCACCAACCACCACTCTACCGTGAGTTAAGAGATTCATTGGGGCAAGTACGTCCTGAAGTAAAAGCACAGCAGTCTATTCATATTTTAGGTGGACATGATTGGAGTTTTAAAATGTGGGATCGCCCGTTTAAATTAGTGACAGAAGCTTACTATAAAAAGTTGACCGATGTAAATCCCTATACCTTAGAAAATGTTCGTATTCGCTATAGAGCCCGAAATAATGCCGAAGCTCGCGCCTATGGATTTGATATGCGATTAAATGGTGAGTTTGTGCCAGGAACAGAAAGTTGGATCAGTTTTGGACTTCTCAAAACAGAAGAAAACATAGACGGTCGTGGTTATATTCCTAGGCCTACAGATCAACGTATGAAATTGGCCTTTCTTTTTCAAGATTATGTACCCTCAGTACCAAGTTTAAAACTTTATCTAAATATGGTGTATCAAACTGGTCTTCCAGGAGGTTCTCCGAGTTATGCAGATCCATATATTTTTGATGAATTACCTAGGTTGCCTTATTATTTTAGAGCCGATGCAGGATTTTCCTATGTCTTAAAAGATGACAGCAAGAAATTTCCTGAAGGTCATTGGTTGGATGCCTTTGAAGAACTTTCGTTAGGATTTGAGATTTACAACGTCTTTGATCGTCAAAACTCTATCACCAATACTTTTGTTAGAGACGCAAGTACTAAGAACCAATTTGCGATTCCCAATTTCTTGACGCCACGAGTATTTAACCTAAGAGTATCAGCGCGCTTCTAAACAATTGCTGGAGTTTCGATAAATTCCTTTAATACACTAATTACAAAGTCAATCTCTTCCTTCGTATTGTACTTTGAAAATGAAAACCGAAGACTTGGTTTTGTCATGTCTTCATCAGAAAGGATCGCAGAAAGTACATGAGATCCTTGATCGCTTCCACTTTGACAGGCGCTTCCTTTTGAACAGGCAATGCCTTTCATATCTAATTGAAACAAGAGCATCAACGCCTTTTCAGCTGTTACTGGAAGACATACATTCAATAAGGTATAAGTACTTTTAGTATTGTAACGACAATTCCCATTGAGTTTCATCAAAGGAATTTCTTTTTCTAGCCTTTCGGCGAAATAGTTCTTGAGCCCTTCAACATAGGTTCGTTCTTCTTGAAGATTGTCATAGGCCAATTGTAACGCCATTTCCATCCCAACGATATTATGAACCGACTCGGTTCCTGCTCTTAAACCTCGCTCTTGTCCTCCGCCATAAATTAATGGTTTCAAGCCGCTATTTTTACGCACAAATGCAAACCCTACGCCTTTAGGGCCATGGAATTTGTGAGCAGCTGCAGCTGCAAAATCAACAGGTATTTCTTGAAAGTCAGAACTAAAATGTCCTATACTCTGAACCATATCAGAATGAAACAATGCTTTGTGTTCTTTACACAAAAGTGCAATCGCTTTAAGATCGATCATATTACCAACCTCATTATTGACATGCATCAAACTCACCAAGGTCTTTACATCACTTGAAGCTAATAATTCTGCTAGATGTACTTCATCTGGGGTACCACAATCTTTCAATCTTACAAATTCCAAGCTAGCTCCATAGGAAGAAGCAGCATATTCGGCGGCGTGCAAAACAGCATGGTGCTCGATACGAGACGTAATAATACGACCTACACCTAAATCACGAACAGCACAGGTAATCGCCAAATTATCGGCTTCTGTACCTCCAGAGGTAAACACAATTTCCCCAGCAGAAACATTTAAATGTGCTGCGATAGATTTTCGCGCGCTTTCAATCAGACTTTTAGCTGAACGCCCAAAGGCATGCGTTGAAGAAGGATTGCCTGGCACGTCTCTTAGGACTTCAAACATTCTTTCAGCAACTTCAGGTCTTAATTGAGTCGTAGCGGCACTATCAAAATAAATGGATCTCATATGCGTTATGCTTTTGTAAGTAGCATTAGGGAACAAAAATAAGCCAAATAAAATTATTTTTTCGCGAAAGCGATACCCATCTACTTTTCTCCTATTTTTGTTGAAAATTGAAATTGCATGAAAAAGATCTTAGTCCTATTATCAGCCTTTTTCCTTTTGTCTTGCGACGATGGGGATATTATTGTGACTTCCTTTGATTTTGATGAACAGACCCTTCAAACTTGCACAGATTTTGATTTTGTTTACTTTAAAATTAACCCAGATAATAATGAAACCCTCGCGCTTCAATTTTCTACTAGCCTGCCCTTTCAAACGGAAGAAGGCACTAGGCAAATAAGCTTGAGTTCTTCAAATCAAATAACCTATAGACGCTTTAACAGTGATGTTACTTCAAGCTATTTTTGTAATGCGATCCCACCAACTGAACCCACAGTAGTTCAAGAATTTACAAGCAATGTTGGTGATATTACCTTAGTGACCACTGGCACATTAGATGATGGTGATGGAATCCCTGCCTCCTTAGAGGTGGGATTAGATTCTGATGGAGACGGAATAGATGACGACTTAGATTTTGATGATGATGGAGATAATGTTCCTACGAGATTTGAAGGCGTTGTAATTACGGATGGGGCTATTGATCCTTTATTGACATTAGATTCAGACAGAGATGGGATTTTTGATTACCTAGATGTCGATGACGACAATGACGGGATACTCACTATTGATGAGGATCCTAATATGGATCTGAATCCTATGAATGACAACTCTGATCCAACGATGGATACTGTTGATGATTATTTAAACTCTGCTATTTTTACTTCTTATGATATCGAAGCTTTTCGGGAGCATGAAACTATTTTTGATGACATTGAGATAACCATCACTATGACCAATTTAGATTTTAGAAATGAAAGTGGAGACGAGGTAATACGAAATACGACAATCATTCAATTTGGAGTGTTTGAAGGGACTCCACCGACTACAAATTTAAGTACACCCGATTTTGTTACGAACTAACATTCTGATAGATATACACTTCCAAGGCGCCTACTCCGTATTTCTGATAATCGGCGTCATAATATTTTACTTGCTCGTAACGGCCAAAAAGATATTGCAATTCTGCGCGAAGTACTCCTTTTCCTACGCCATGAATAAAAACAACTTTAGGGATGCGTTTAGAGATGGCAAATTTGAGTTGGCGCTCGGCAGTATCTATCTGTAAGTTAAGCATATCATAGTTTGACATTCCTTTTTGATTAGTCAATTGATGAATGTGTAAATCAACCTCCATTGGTGGGCGGCTTCGCTCTTTGGGCTTAACTTTTGGAGCATTTTTTTTAGGCATCAACTCCTTTTCTTTAAGAACACTTTCGGAAATATGCAATGACCTTGGATCCATATTTTGAAGGGGGATGAGTTCGCTTTCGCGAAAGCGAATAGAAAATCCATCACTGCTTTCTACAGTAATACCATCACTATCTATAGCGATAATTACACCTTCTAGGTTATCATCTAAAGCCTGAACTGCTTGACCCACTGCAAATTGCATATTCCACTAGTTTTACAGGCGAATCTACCAAAAAGTTGTGTATTTCATCGAGTATATGTGTAGTTTTAAAGCATCATTTGAAAAAATATGTATCTTGCTCGCGAGTTTAAAATGTGTATATTATTAAATCAGTTATTACTTTAGTGCTTCTGGCACTTTGCACCAGTGTGTATGGGCAACTTTTTGTGAAGCCTACCGCAACTGATGCATCCTATGTCTATGTAGAAGGCACCTATTTGTTTGTTGAAGAAGACGTTACCCTTGTTTCCAACTCCACATCGTCAGAGCCTGGATATCCAAGTATCGCTCTACGTCAAGGATCACAATTATTACAACGTGGAACTGGAATACCACCATTAAATTCTGGTACTGGACAACTTTCAGTATTCCAAGAAGGAACTTCAGATGCATATGCTTATAACTACTGGTCTTCACCTGTAGGATTGAGTAATCCATCTAATTCTGCCCAAGTAGGTCGATTTAAAGCTGGACCAAGCGCAAATGAAACGGTTCTTTTTGTGCCATCGACTGTATTGGAAAGTAATATCACACTTGAAACTCCGAGCCTTCAAGGAACGTCCGTGACCGGTAGTGCTTTTATTTCAAAATATTGGCTTTGGAGAAAACCTGGAGGAACAAATTACGCTAGTTGGCAACATGTAAGCAATTCAGGTACTGTGGCACCAGGATATGGTTTTACCATGAAAGGTGTTGATGGTTCTGATGCTTTTACCTTTGCTGGTGAAGGAACCCCAAATAATACTGGAGCTGCTATTGGAGCTGCAGGTCAAGGTCAGCGATATGACTTTAGAGGTATCCCAAATAATGGAAATCACAATATCACGGTAGGTGGTGCTGGTGATGAAATCTTAGTTGGTAACCCTTACCCATCTGCTTTTGACTTGAGTTACTTTCTAATGGAAAATTCAGGAACTGGAGTAGCTACATGTGGAGGAACAGCAATTACAAGAACAGATAAAATTACAGGAATCGCCTATTTCTGGGATAGTGACCCTACTGTACGTTCACATTATATTTCAGAATATGAAGGAGGTTACGGGGCATTTATGCCTGGAGTATTATGCGATGACGCTGGAACTTATATCCCAGCGGTATTTGCAACATATGATGATAATGGAGATGTTGTAGATTCTAGTGTTGGTGCTGGAGTTGGTTACAACAGACGTTTTGCTCCTGTGGGACAAGGCTTCTTTGTATATGGAACCACTGCCTCTACTCTTACAATGAGTAATAATTATAGAACCTATGTTCCTGAAGGAAGTAACTCTGATTTTAAATCAAATACAGAAGTAGTTCCTGGAATCGGCGTGAATGATATGTTTCAATTACCACAGGTACGTATCAATATTAATATGAATGATACTAGTACTAGACAATTAGTCTTAGGTTTATGGGATGCTGCAACAGATGGTTATGATGCTGCAATGGATGCAAAAAACGTTAGTATCTTAAGTACAGATGTATATTTCGAAATTGATGGTGAAGGAGATTATATATCTAATATTCTACCTTTTGACAATATTGAAAAAGCGGTGCCACTTACAGTAAAAGTAGCAAACACTTCGCAGTTTAATATTAGCGTTGGTTATGATGTTGAGTTTCCACACAACGAATTATATCTGCACGATAATCAAACAGGAATATTTCATGACATCTTACATGATGAAGTTCGCTATATGCTAGAACCAGGAATTTATAAAGATCGTTTTACTTTAAGATTCAAGAAAAAAGAAAGCGAAGAAGAAACTGAAGATGATGATTCAGATGACGAAACACTCAGTTTAGAAGACAGTATTTTGGAATCTTTTGAAATATACCAGAATAACCCAGTGGGACAATTGGAGATCAACAATCCTAAAGGTGTTGCTCTTACCAATGTAAGTTTGTTTGACATTACTGGAAAGCAAATTTTCGCGAAGGATAATTTAGGTGCACAATCTAATTATACCTTCCCAACAAATAGTTTGAGTGATGGAGTTTATGTTGTTCGTTTGGTTACAGACGAAGGATTAATGAAGGCTCGCAAATTAACTGTACGTAATTAAGAATACACTTGATGGAAGAATACATGCTGCCCTGTATGAATAAAAAATTCTTAGGGTTTGAATGTATGGGATGTGGCTTACAAAGGTCCATCGCTTTCCTCCTTAGAGGTGAATTTATAGAAGCATTTTTGATATACCCAGCAATCTATCCTTTGATAGGTTTGCTGGGTTTTATTATTTTTAATCAATTTAAAAGTATAAAATATGCTAACTTTATCATTCCTGCTTTATCAATTTTAACGGTAGGTACCATCATCATAAGCTATATCATTAAAATAACCTAACTAACCAAAACAATCAAAACATGGAAAATCAAAAACTACCTAATGTAACCATAGCCCTAGTGCTGGCAATACTATCCATTTTATGTTGTTGCCTTCCTTATGGTATGGGTAGCGTTTTACTCGCTGGAATTGCACTGTATTTGATTAAAAAAGATGCCAAAGTATATTTAGAGAACCCAGATATGTATTCAAATTACGGCCAATTAAAAACAGCTAAGATTATTGCCATTATAGGTCTTGTAATTGGTGTAATTCTATTAGTAATTTCTGTGTACATGTCGGCAACAGGACAAGATCAAGTATTTCAAGAATATCTTGAAGAATTGCAACGTGAGTTAGAAGCTAACCAGTAATTTACATCACATAATTCCTATTTAAAATCAGCTCCTTCGAGAGCTGATTTTATTATAGTCCTTTTTATTAAACTAACACTAAAACCAAAAACAACCATGGAAAACTTAACGCCTACACAAAACATGCCGGCAGAAAAACCGAGCAATTATTTAATACTTGCCATTGTAACCACATTTTTATGCTGCCAGATTACTGGAGTAGTGAGTATCGTATATGCTGCGCGTGTAAATGCAAAATGGGATGGTGGAGATTTTCATGGGGCTATGGAAGATTCTAAAAATGCAAAACTCTGGGGACTCATTGGACTAATAGGAGGTGGTATTTTGTTACTTGGAATAATAAGTATCTATGGAGCAATCATAGCTTCCGCTATTGCAAATGGAGGTTTCGACCAGCTTTAATCTTCTGTGAACAATTCTAAACTTATAAAATACGGGCTCCTCCTCATGGTGGTGCCCGTATTTTTTTTATTGCGATACTATTATCTTAACGATCCCGAAATAGCTCAAAAAGGGACCATTTTTGCAGTCTGCCCCTTTCATTATATGACAGGATACCACTGTCCAGGATGTGGCAGTCAGCGAGCCATTCACGATCTACTTAACTTCAGAATTTGGGAAGCAATAAAGCACAATGTTCTACTATTGGTAGTAATCATAGTATTTATAGGCAAGGGCTACTACCTCTTATCCAAAAAATACTTTCCAAAGTATATGTATGATCTCAATGGGAGACCATGGTTTACCTATGGCTTAGTTGCATTAGTTTTTGGTTACTGGATTTTACGAAATATTCCTTACTCCCCTTTTACAAGCTTCGCACCTTAGTGCCTTATTATAAGCGTATAAAAAAACCGCTTACATTTTCATATAAGCGGTTCCTAATAAAATATACTGTTCTTACTTTTCGAAGGTTTTAAGCGTCTTTATGATGATCGCTACACAATCTAACAATTGTTCTTCTGTCATCACCAATGGTGGCGCAAAACGAATAATATTTCCATGTGTTGGCTTTGCTAGCAAACCATTATCACGAAGAGCGATACAAATATCCCAAGCCGTTGAGCTGTCTTCTGTATCGTTTATGAGTACTGCGTTCAGCAATCCACGGCCACGCACAAGGGTAGCAATTGAGCTAGTCTCAATAAACTCACTCATTTTTGATCTGAAGAGTTCACCAAGGCGACGTGCATTTTGAGCAAGATTCTCATCTCTTACTACCTCTAAAGCTTCCATAGCCACTGCAGCTGCAACTGGATTTCCCCCGAAAGTACTTCCGTGCTGTCCTGGCTTGATCACATTCATAATATGGTCATTGGCCAATACCGCAGAAACAGGGTATGCTCCTCCAGAAAGTGCTTTTCCTAGGATAAGTATATCAGGTTGAGCATAGGTTTCTTGTTTTTCGCAATGCCCTTGACAGTCACAGTTTCCACAAACAGCGAGTAAAGCACCTGTACGGGCGATACCTGTTTGAATTTCATCGGCGATAAAAAGTACATTATGTTCGTTACATAAGGCTTGTGCCTTACGCATATAATCATCGGCGGGTGTATAAACACCTGCTTCTCCTTGAATAGGTTCTACTAAGAAACCGGCAATGTTTTTTGATGATTTTAACGCAGTTTCTAGAGCATCTACATCATCATATGCGATTTTGATAAATCCAGCAGTATAAGGACCAAAGTTCTTACGAGCGCCTTCATCATTAGAGAAAGAGATGATTGTTGTGGTTCTCCCGTGGAAGTTATTCTCACAAACAATAATTTGCGCCTCATTTTCGGCAACGCCCTTTTTCTCATAAGCCCATTTACGTGCGATTTTGATAGCTGTTTCCACAGCTTCAGCGCCCGTATTCATAGGTAGAAGCTTATCAAAGCCAAAATATTCAGTGGTATACTTTTCATAAGGACCTAAAACGTCATTATAAAAAGCACGAGATGTAAGAGTCAGAGTTTTTGCCTGCTTCATCATTGCATCCACGATACGTGGATGACAGTGTCCTTGATTAACGGCTGAGTAAGCAGAAAGGAAATCATAGTATTTCTTTCCTTCAGCATCCCATACATAAACACCTTCTCCTCGGTTTAAAACTACAGGAAGTGGGTGATAGTTGTGTGCTCCGTATTTGTCTTCTAATGCAATTGCATCTTTAGAAGTGAGTTGGTCAACAGTGGCCATAAGCTAAAATTTTTAAATTAAAAAAAATATGTAATTCCTACGGTACCTTTATTCTTTCGAAAGCTCGAAAATTCAGCGGAGGAGAGAAATCATCCTTGGAGGTGCAATTTACAAAATTTTAATGCTGATAAAAAAATCAATTTGACAATTTTGAGGCGAGTACTGAAAGCTGTAGTTCTAGCCTTTTTAACTCTCTGATGATACTATTTTTATCCATTTGCATCCACATAAAGATTTTGATCATCGACATTAACATCATACATATCACTCCGCCCATACCCCATTTTATAAGTAACATGGTATCTTCAGCTTCAAAAAACTGAACAATACAATAGATTAAGAAACCTAAGGCCACAAAGGTCACAACATTCATTATAACAATAAGCCATTTATTTTTTCCATCGAATATCCCGCCAAACATCTGAAGCATATTCTGTTCATCTAAATGATCGTAAAACTTCGCCTCCTCAGTAGTCAAGGCTTCTTTTATCAATTGGTCTACTTCTTCAAATTCTTTTCTCATGATTTCTCTTTTTTAAGTATAGTTTTTAAATGCTCTCTGGCGTAGTAAAGTCTTGACTTGACCGTGCCTTTGGAGGTCTGTAAAATTTCGCTGATTTCCATTAAATCGTATGATTCTATATAAAATAGAGTTAATACTTTTTGATGCCCATCAGAAAGTAATGCGATTGCCTTCTTTAGCTGTTCTATAGCTTCATTTGAATCTGGCTGTTGATCGAACTCAGGATTTTTAGACCCCTCTGCCCTTTTTAACTTATCCTTTCCTTTATCAGTTCTCTTATTTTTTCGGAACCAGTCAATAGACTTTGTAGTGACAATAGACAGTCCCCAACTTCCAAACTTTTCAGGGTTTTCTAACCCTTCTATTTTTGCGAGTATAGTGACCCAGGCATCTTGTGCAAGATCTTTAGCTATAGCTGCATCCTTACAATACCGAAATGCTTGCTTACAAAAAATTATATGCCATCGTTTTACAAGTACCGCCATGGCCGTTGAATGTCCCTCACGATATTGAGCGATTAACCAGGAATCTTGGATTTTTTTTGATGGTTTCATAATACTCTCTACCCTATAGACGAAAGAATTCCATCGAGGTTCATTTTGGCACTTATGAATTAAAGATAATTTAAATAAGAAGGTAAGATTATTATTGCTATTGCTATTTTTGCCCCCATGGGTAGAAGAAAACAAAACCGTCAATTATTTGAGAATATTTCGGTAACAGATGCAGGTGCTAAAGGAAAGGCCATTGGCCATGCACCCGATGGGAAGGTGATATTTATAAATAATGCGGTACCAGGAGATGTCGTTGATGTTCAAACCACTAAAAAGCGGAAGGCATATTACGAGGGTACGGCCACGACTATTCATACGCTTTCGCGAAAGCGCACTCAACCCCAGTGTCAGCATTTTGACGCTTGTGGAGGTTGTAAATGGCAGCATATGGATTACCAATACCAATTAGAATACAAACAACAAGAGGTGGTTAACAACCTGACGCGTCTTGGAAAAATTGAACTTCCAGAAATTACTCCTATAGCCGGCAGCGCTGAACAGTACTTCTACCGAAATAAGATGGAATTTGGTTTTTCAGATAGTAAATGGCTCACTTTAGAGCAAATTAAGAGTGACGAAGTAATAGAAGATCGCAATGCCTTAGGTTTTCACATTGCAGGGATGTGGGATAAGATTTTAGATATTGAAAAATGTCATTTGCAAAAAGATCCTTCCAATGCCATTCGTAATGGTATCAAGGAATTTGCTTCTAAGAATGATATGGCCTTTTACAATGCCCGTAATCAAGAAGGTCTCTTGCGTACACTAATGATCCGCACCTCTTCCACAGGAGAATTAATGGTCCTTGTGCAATTCTTTAAAGAAGATGTCGCAAAACGCACGCTTCTGCTCGATTACCTTAAAACAGAATTTCCAGAAATCACTTCTTTGCTTTATGTAATTAATAGCAAAGGAAATGATACAATCTATGATCAAGAGGTTATTTGTTATGACGGAAGGGATCATATTTTTGAAGAAATGGAAGGTTTGCAATTTAAGATCAATGCAAAATCATTTTATCAAACCAACTCGGCTCAGGCCTATGAGCTGTATAAAATCACAAGGGATTTTGCAGGCTTAACTGGCGACGAATTGGTGTATGATTTATATACAGGAACAGGAACAATTGCTCAGTTTGTAGCAAAAAACGCCAAGAAAGTAATTGGCGTTGAAGCAGTGCCAGATGCCATTGAAGCAGCAAAAGAAAATGCAGAGCGCAACGGTATTACCAATACAGAGTTTTATGTAGGTGATATGAAAAAAGTATTTACAGATGCTTTTATTCAAACGCATGGGCAGCCAGATGTTATTATCACTGACCCACCAAGGGATGGGATGCACGGGGATGTGGTTAAACAAATCTTAAACATTGCGCCAGCCAAAGTTGTTTATGTAAGTTGCAATAGCGCAACACAAGCGAGAGATCTTGCTTTACTAGACGAGGTATACAAGGTAACAAAGGTGCAGCCAGTAGATATGTTTCCGCAGACACATCACGTAGAGAACGTTGTGTTACTTGAAAAACGATAATAATTTAATGAAAATAGCTTTCAAAATATTAGGAGTTATAGGCGCAGTTGCTATGTTATTAGTCAGCTGCGAGCGTGACGATATTTGCGCAGAATCTACACCTACTACTCCCCTGCTCATCATTCGTTTTTATGATGCAGAAAATCCAAGCGAATTTAAAGCTGCATCCGATTTAATAGTCGCTGAAGTTGGCGCTAGTGTTGGCTTGCTTTTCACTGGAGATAGTATTTCCATTCCGTTACGCACGGAGGTTGATATTACTACCTATCGTTTTACCATCAATTCAAATGCAGCTGTAGATGACGAAGATCCTATTAATGCAGACCTCATCGGATTTGATTATCAACGCACCGAAGAATATGTAAGCAAAGCCTGTGGTTTCCGAACGCTTTACAGCCAACTCGGCTCTGCGAGAGAAGGCTTGGATGACGGTTCGTGGATACAAGATCTAATAATTGACAACACCAATGTAAATGATGCAACAGCAGCGCACATTCGTATTTTTCATTAGCCTTTGGCTTGTACTAGTAGGGTCCAACCTACAGGCGCAAGAAGAGGCAGTGGTCATTGACTCTATACCGGTTAAAACTCAATACTATGGGTTACGACTTGGGGTGGATATCGCTAAACCATTGCGAACATTATTGGATGATGCCTACTCTGGCTTTGAGGTCACGGGTGACTTTCGCATCAGAGACCGTTACTACCTCGCCGCTGAACTTGGTAATGAAAAACGCACTACAGATCTAACTAATATCACCACTACTGCATCTGGAAGTTATTTAAAAGCTGGATTTAATTACAATGCCTATGACAATTGGTTGGGTATGAATAATTTGATATATGCAGGAGTACGAGCAGGATTTTCAACCTTTAGTCAAGAATTAGATAGTTATACGATTTATACAACTACCGCCCTTTTTGGGGAGGATACCCGCACAGATGGCAGCTCCTTCTCTGGGTTGAGCGCTAGTTGGCTAGAATTCCAATTAGGCGTACAAGTAGAATTATTTTCTAATCTATACTTAGGATTAAACGTCCAGCTGAAGCGCAGGATCACTAACAAAGAACCTGATGGCTTTGAGAATATCTACATTCCGGGCTTTGGCAAAACCACCGATGGCAGTTCGTTTGGTGTAGGTTATGGATATACGATTTCGTATTTAATTCCTTTCTTTAAGAGGTAAAATGATTCAAGGATTCAAGGATTTAATGGGTTAATGAATTAATGAGGTGATATTTCAGGCTGAGCTTGTCGAAGCCCTTTTTCAATATCTTTTTTGATATCTAGTGCAACCTTTACCCTTCGACAAGCTCAGGGTGACAGTGCATTTTCTTTCCCCTTGTTCCGACGCCATAGGTTTTTACCGAAGGCTGTCCCCAAAGGGTGGAAAATGATTTAATGATTCAATGAGTTAATGATTCAATGATTCAATGAGTTAATGATTCAAGGATTTAATGAATGAATGAGGTGAATTGTCAGGCTGAGCTTGTCGAAGCCTATTTTCAATAACTTTTTTGATATCTAGTGAAACCTTTACCCTTCGACAGGCTTTGGGTGACAGTTCCGTTTCACTTTTCACTTTTCACTTTTCAATTTAAGAAATCCTCTATTCCTCTTCGTCTTTCTTATCGATATACTTACCTTTTTTACTCCCAGCATACATTTCGTATTTAACTAGGCGGCTTTCAAGGCTACCGTTGTATACCTTAATCTTCCGACTAGGGCGAAGACCTACGTGTTTAAGAGCTTCCATGTTGGAGGTAATAAACCAGGCATGAGATCCTGGGTATGACGATTTCAGGGTATCGCCTATTTCTTTATAGAATTCTTCCATGGCAATAGGAAGACGTTCTCCGTAAGGCGGATTAAAGACTAATTGCAAAAAGTCATTTCCTTCCTTTTCAGTATGGAAGAAATTCTGTTCGTGGACTTCAATGAACTCAGAAAGTTGGGCGTTTTTAATATTTTCACGCGCTTTAGATACTGCAGAAGGTGCTTTATCATAACCCGTAATCTTATACTTAAAGTCTTTTACTCTTTTTAAAGCAGAGGCTTCTATAAGGTCATAAAGATCTGGATCCCAATCGTCCCACTTTTCAAAAGCAAACTCTTTTCTGTTCAGATTGGCTGGAATATTGCACCCAATCATTGCGGCTTCTATAAGCATCGTTCCACTACCACACATCGGGTCGAGCAGGTCACTATTGCCGTTCCAACCACTCATCAATACTAAACCAGCCGCTAAGGCCTCGTTAATCGGAGCGATATTGGTATCGGTTCTGTATCCTCTGTGGTGTAAAGAGGCGCCACTACTATCTAGAGAAACGGTACACCAGTTATTTTGAATATGCACATTGATACGCACATCAGGATGCTTGGTATCAACATCTGGGCGTACATTTTCTTCTCGTCTGAACTTGTCGACAATGGCATCCTTGGTTTTAAAGGCTACATATTGAGAGTGGGTAAAAGTGGTACCACTAACAGTGGCATTGATAGCAAAGGTGCGTTTTACGTCTAAATACTTACGCCAATTCAAGCGCTGCATACGTCGATACAAATCCTCTTCGTTCATCGCGCGGAACTTGGCGATGGGCTTTAATATTTTAATGGCGGTACGACAGCAGAGATTGGCTTTATACATAAAACCCTTGTCCCCTTCAAAGGAAACATTACGTACTCCTTTTTCGATGTTACTGGCGCCTAAGTTGTGTAATTCCTCGGCTAAAATGTCTTCAAAGCCAAAAAAGGTTTTGGCTACCATCTTAAAGTTTTTAGTGTGCTCGCTCATATACCGCAAAAATACGTTAATTTTATCCCCTAAGAAGGAAAAAAACCAACCCTTGATCGCATTTATTTTACCCATCCTCGCCGTTCTACTAGGCTTATGTATTGCATTACTCTTTCGCCCTGCTGTAGACAATGGCGTGAAGCTACTCCTATCCTTTAGTGGAGCTTTCCTCCTATCGGTGACTATTTTTGAATTATTACCCGAAGTATACGGAGGCGGCACAGAAAATGTCGGCCTATTTATAATTGCTGGGCTGCTTACTCAAATCTGTTTGGAATTTGGTTCCAAGGGTGCCGAGCACGGTCATATGCATCATCAGGATTCAGCGGCCTTTCCATGGTTGTTATTTTTGAGTTTGTGTATCCATGCCTTGCTAGAAGGTTTTCCTATCGCCGATAACGACCAACTCCTATACGGGATCGTGGTACATAAAATTCCGATCGCAATTATCATATCGTCTTTTTTATTAAAGTCAAAAATGTCTCGTTGGATGTCGGTGCTATTCTTATTGATCTTTGCGAGTATGACGCCTTTGGGCGCTTTCGCGAAAGCGGTATTCCCCGCATTGCAAGAGCACACCAACTTAATCAATGCTTTTGTAGTTGGAGTCTTGCTGCACGTTTCAACGACTATTTTATTTGAGTCGTCGAAAAATCATCAATTCAACGCTTCCAAATTGGTTGTTATCCTTTTAGGAATCATTATCGCCTACTTTATCTAATGTTTAGCAAGGAAGAAGCAAAGCAAATACGACAGGATTTCTGGATTTTCTTTGGGAAACGCTATCCTCGAAAATGGCTGTTGTACCATACCAAGCTGAAAGACTTTAGTCTGAAATTTGACTTTGACACCAAAAAAGCCATTGTTGCCTTTGATGTAGAACACGCTGATGAACTAGATAGAGCCTACTATTTTGATAAGTTAGTGAGTTTAAAAAAGCTTCTTTTAGAAGAAGTGTCTCCAGATTTTATTTTTGATGAGGAGTATGTCCTTGACAATGGTAAACTAATATCTCGCTGTTACCTTCAACTCGACGGGGTAAGTATTCACAATAAGAAGACTTGGCCAGAGGTTTTTGAGTTTTTCTATATTTATATGGATCGAATGGAATTGTTTTTTTGGGAGTATGAGGGGTTTATTAAAGCTTGAAGTTGCTTTTCAGGGCTTTCTTTATTTAGGTTGGTTAATGATATTATTAATTGGTCTTATCCATTGATTTTGTTCTTTTTTGCATTGCCAAAAAAAAGAACCCAAAAACGCTAGGCTGAAGTAAGCGTAGCTAAAAATTTCATTCACTACGGCGCAAATTAAAGGTGTAGTCAAGATTAACCTGAATATTTACATCCTGTTTAATTACCAAATTTCACCTCATTCCTTGAGGCAGGAGCTAATTTGCTTAACCCTTCACTCATTTCATTTTTTACGCAACCCTTCCTTAGGCCGTTTTACAAATTGTTCGTTTGCAGATTATTTTTTTTATCGCGAAAAGAACGAACCAGGGATGAACGGTCATTTGAAGTCTTGTAGACTTCAAATAGTGAATAGCCAGGAGGTGCGTTGAGAGGCTTATTCATTGTCGTTTATGACTGATATAATTTATTTCGTGAATTAACTTTGCTCAATATGTCTTATTAAGACTATTTGTACTTTTTTGCATCGCCCAAAAAACTACGAAAAAATGCTAGGCTGAACCGAGCTTAACTAAAAATTTCCCTCGTTGCGGCGCAAATTAAAGGTTCAGTTCGATATATCTGATTATATTCTTCTTGAATGATTTGTACTATTCATTACATTTCTTGAGGCAGGAGCTAATTTGCTTAACCCTCCACTCACATCATTTTTTACGTTAAACTCGCTTAGGCCGTTTTACAAATTGTTCGATGGAATACTGTTGGTTCTTAAAGGTTTTACATTTTTTTCATTGCCAAAAAAAGAGGGATGAACGGTAGTTTGAAGTCTTGTAGACTTCAAATAGTGAAATCGAATAATTTATTTTATGGAGTAGTAACTGTTCATTTTACTTTTTTAAAAAATTAAAAATTGTAATTATTTATGGCGTTTGTTCTTTTTTGCATTGCATAAAAAAGAACCAGGGATGAACGGTGATTTGAAGTCTTGTAGACTTCAAATAGTGAATAGCCAGGGGGTGCGTTGGCAGGCTAGGCTGAACCGAGCTTACCTAAAAATATCCCTCGCTGCGGCGCAAATTAAAGGTGTAGCTCTGTATATCCAATTCTATAATTCCTGAACGATTGTTACAATTCATTGCATTTCTTGAGGCAGGAGCTAATTTGCTTAACCCTCCACTCACATCATTTTTTACGTTATACTCGCTTAGGCCGTTTTACAAATTGTTCGTTTGTAAAAGGTTTGGTGGATTGGAACCGATTCTGATGGCTATTCACAACTGTTAATACTTTTCTGTTTTATATTTCAATTCTATTTTAGAACGGATGAAAAAGATGTAAATTTGCTGCTTATTAAACACTACAAAACACAACGGATGATCCACTTCTTTGGGAACCCTACAAGTACTGTTTATGCGGTACAAACGCATCAAGAAATTACATCAGAAGATCGTAAAAAGTTAGTATGGCTTTTTGGCAATCAACCTAGAATAGAAGCGTCCTCCATTGACGCTTTTTTTATTGGGCCACGGGCAGCAATGATCACTCCTTGGAGTACCAATGCCGTGGAAATTACCCAAAACATGGGGATTTCTGATATTATACGCATCGAAGAATTCAACGCTTGTGAAGATAAGGATGCCGAATACGACCCGATGATTTCGGAGTTGTGCGAATCCCTAGATCAACATATTTTTGATTTTGAAATCAATCCTGAGCCAGTTCTCGACATCAAAGACATTGCAGCCTACAACGAAGCTGAAGGTCTTTCTCTAAGCGCTGACGAAGTGGAATATTTAGAAGGCGTGGCCGCTAAAATTGGTCGTCCGCTTACAGATTCTGAAGTGTTTGGATTTAGTCAGGTGAATTCTGAGCATTGCCGTCACAAGATTTTCAATGGCACCTTTGTGATTGATGGTGAAGAAATGCCTTCTTCCCTTTTTAAACTCATTAAAAACACAGCAGCAGCAAATCCTAACACGATCGTGTCGGCTTATAAAGATAATGTCGCCTTTGTTGACGGACCTCGAGTGACACAATTTGCACCAAACACAGCAGACAAGCCCGACTTTTATAGAGAGAAGGAATTTGACTCTGTGATTTCGCTTAAAGCTGAAACCCACAACTTCCCAACCACCGTAGAGCCTTTTAATGGTGCTGCTACCGGTTCTGGAGGAGAGATTAGAGACCGCCTCGCAGGAGGTAAAGGTTCTTTACCACTTGCAGGAACGGCTGTTTATATGACACCCTACTCGCGCCTAGAGGAAGAACGCCCTTGGGAACACGGGATGGAACCAAGAAAATGGTTGTACCAAAACCCTATTGACTTACTGATCAAAGCTTCTAATGGAGCTTCTGATTTTGGAAATAAATTTGGCCAACCCCTAATTACGGGTTCTGTATTGACTTTTGAGCATACAGAAGACGGTCGCCGACTAGGATATGACAAGGTCATCATGCAGGCTGGTGGAATAGGCTATGCAAAGAAAGATCAAGCTTTAAAAGACACGCCAAAAGAAGGAGATAAAATCGTCATCTTAGGAGGTGAAAACTACCGTATTGGAATGGGTGGAGCTGCGGTTTCATCGGCAGATACTGGGGCTTTAAGCTCAGGTATTGAGCTCAATGCGATCCAACGTTCTAATCCGGAGATGCAGAAACGTGCTGCCAACGCCATAAGAGGTATGGTAGAAAGTGATGTGAACCCAATTGTTTCTATTCACGATCACGGAGCTGGCGGACATCTAAACTGTCTTTCTGAACTTGTAGAAGATACAGGCGGATTGATAGATCTAGACAAACTCCCAAAAGGAGATCCTACCCTATCGGCTAAGGAGCTTATAGGTAACGAATCTCAAGAACGTATGGGTCTTGTGATTGGTCCTGATGATATGGACACGCTACAACGCATTGCCGACCGTGAACGCTCGCCAATGTATGAGGTGGGAGATGTTACTACCGATCATCGTTTTACCTTTAAGAGCAAAACTACTGGGGAGACACCTATGGATCTTGCTTTGGAAGATATGTTTGGCTCTTCGCCAAAAACCATTATGAACGATACCAATATCGTTAGAGAATATAAAAATCCAGAATACCAACTAGAAAATTTTCACGACTACCTTGACCAAGTTTTACAACTGGAAGCAGTAGCCTGTAAAGATTGGTTGACAAATAAAGTAGACCGTTGCGTAGGCGGTCGTGTTGCCAAACAACAATGTGCAGGACCTTTACAATTACCGCTTAACAATGTGGGTGTAATGGCCTTGGATTTTAAAGGCGTTGAAGGAATTGCAACTTCCATTGGTCACTCTCCCGTAAGCGGATTGATTGATCCAGTGGCAGGAAGTAAGAACAGTATCGCAGAAGCGCTTACCAATCTCGTTTGGGCGCCCTTAACAAACAACTTGACCTCGGTGAGTCTGAGTGCCAATTGGATGTGGCCCTGTAAGAATGAAGGAGAAGATGCACGATTGTACAAGGCAGTAGAAGCGATTTCTGAGTTCGCTATCAATTTAGGTATTAATGTACCTACCGGGAAGGATAGCCTCTCCATGAAGCAGAAATACCCTGATGGCGATGTAATTGCCCCTGGAACGGTGGTAATTAGTGCTGCAGGTAGCTGTAATGATATTACAAAGGTCGTTGAGCCTGTGTTACAAAAGGATGGCGGTGCTATTTACTATATCAATATGTCAGGAGATGCGCACAAATTGGGCGGATCTAGTTTTGCGCAGGTATGTCATACTATTGGTAATGATGCGCCAACGATTGTTGATGATTCCGCTTTCGCGAAAGCGTTCAACACCCTACAAATGCTAATCAAGGACAATCAGATACTCGCGGGACATGATGTCGCTAGTGGAGGATTGATTACTACCCTACTTGAACTCTGTTTTGCAGATGTAGATTTGGGAGCAAACATTGAATTTTCCGATTTAGGAGAAGCCGATTTCATCAAACTATTATTTGCTGAAAATGCAGGCGTTGTTTTCCAAGCGAAAGATGCGTCAATTGAAGAAGTGCTGGAAGCTGCGGGAGTAGCCTATAGCAAAATTGGTTCTGTAACTTCAGTGCCAACCCTAGAAATCAAAAACCGAAGCGTATCCTTGGGATTAAACGTGGCCTCTTTGAGAGACACTTGGTTTAAGACCTCTTACTTATTTGACGAAAAGCAAACCTCTAATGGCGTTGCCAAAGAGCGTTTTGACAATTATAAGGTACAGCCTTTACAGTATAAATTCCCAGCCAATTTTGACGGGAAGTTACCAGGTATCATTAAAAGCAAGCCGAGACCAAAAGCAGCGATTTTACGTGAAAAAGGAAGTAATTCTGAACGCGAAATGGCCAATGCCATGTATTTGGCTGGTTTTGATGTAAAAGACGTACACATGACCGATTTGATAAGCGGTCGCGAAACCTTGGAAGATATTCAGTTCTTAGGCGCCGTGGGAGGATTTTCCAACTCGGATGTACTAGGATCTGCCAAAGGATGGGCAGGCGCTATCAAGTATAATGAAAAGGCAAATAAAGCGATCAAGAACTTCTTTGCAAGAGAAGACACCTTATCGATTGGAATCTGTAATGGGTGTCAGCTATTCTTAGAATTAGATCTGATCAATCCAGAGCATGAGAAGCTAAGTAAGATGCGTCATAACCTTTCGCGTAAGCATGAGAGTAATTTTACATCTGTTGAGATTCAAAAAAACAACTCGGTGATGCTATCGTCTATGGCGGGGGTGAATTTAGGAGTTTGGATATCGCATGGTGAAGGGAAGTTTGACTTACCAATGAATGAGGATGCCTATACTATAGTGGGAACCTATGGATATGAAAACTATCCAGCAAACCCGAATGGCTCCGATTATAATGCGGCGATGATTTGCGATCGCACTGGGCGTCATTTGGCCACCATGCCACATATTGAGCGATCTACTTTTCCGTGGAACTGGGCACATTACCCATCCGACAGGAATGATGCGGTATCACCATGGCTAGATGCTTTTGTGAACGCTCGAATCTGGGTTGAGAAGCACCAATAGGAATTAAAACATATTTGTATGGAAACACTCATCTGAAAAGGCGGGTGTTTTTTTATGTGTTTTAGCGTTTGCGCACGATTAGGACCTCATCGTTTGAGAAGGCCATCCAGGCGAAGTCATAGACCCAGTGATAGACTTTGCCTTGGGAATTGGAATAGAAGTGAGTGAGGTAGTTGAATTTAAAATTTTTACGTTCGAGGAGTACGCGAGGGATTTTACGTTGGCTTTTGTGTTTGCCCATGAGTTCGAGCAGGATGGAGCGGTTACGATGGAGGATGGTGTCAATATCTTTAGATGCGACAAGGGTGACACGTCTGAGGTTGGTGTGGTAGTAATTTTTACACCTCAGGGAGCAAAAGAGGCGATCACTTCTACCGCTGAAGTGGGTGCTACATATTTTACATTTTCGTGTTGGCATAATTACTATACGCTTTAGTTCTACTCTACTCTTTTAAATGTCCCATATTTAAAGGCTTTCCATTTCCTGCCTACTGGATATACAGTTGTGGAATTTAGAATGGTAATCCTTTAATTAATGTTGGTGTTAACTATCAAATATTTTAGCTTTAATGTTTTACTATCTATATTTTACTCTAATCGACTTTTATTAATGCGGTATGCATGATGTATCGCAATTTAGCGGAAGCAAAAGAGGTCAATCAATAAGGATGTAATACATGTTTATTATTAATCATCATTTGGCAGAGGATCAATCCCTTTTATTTTTTTGGTGCATTTCAGGACTTCGCTTAGAATTCTGTGAGATAATCGTTTGTTTAATTATTGAATGATCATGTTACAATTTTAATAAGCTCAAAGTCTTATCCTCATTACTCTCATCCTTTAAACGTTTTTAACGGTTAAAAACAAATGTAAGTATTTGTAAACGGATAGAGTGAATATTTTTTACTAAACTGCTCCACAAATAAATCCTTATGAATGTTATTATTTATACTCCTAGAGCCAATAATGGTCGGTTTAAAGTGCAAATTCCTTATGAATTTGCTGAAATAAGAGCGCAAGTAAAAGCTTTAGATTCCTCCTTTTGGCATCCCTACCAGAAACTGTGGTCTCTCAAAAACACGGAGGGCAATATGCAGCAGCTACAACAATTGTGTCAGGGGCAGTTCACGATGAAACACTTGAAAGAGAAAGTACCCATCCCGATTGCACCACTGCGCCCTAGCTATATTGTGGCGCTTGAACAACTTGAAGCTAAACTGGTCATTAAAAGATATAGTGCCAATACGATTAATACCTATAAAAAGATGTTTCGCACCTTCCTGGCGGGCCAAACGAAGGAATTGGGAACGATTAGCAAAGAGGATATTGAGAAATACCTACATGTTTTGGTGACAAAACATTCTATTTCGGCGAGCTATCAGAACCAGCTCGTCAATGCGATTAAGGCCTTTTATGAGTTGGTTTTAGAGCAACCACGAGAGGTGTATGAAATATCGCGCCCTCGGAAGGAGGAACGTTTACCTAATATTTTAAAACGTGATGAAGTGTCCCGAATTATTAATGCACCAAAAAACCTGAAACACAAGGCAATTCTTTATACCATTTATAGTGCTGGGCTTCGAATTTCTGAACTAACTCGTTTACGTGTTGCTGATATACACAGTGATGAGGGGTTTATTTTTGTAAAGGACAGCAAGGGAAAAAAGGATCGCCAAACTATTCTATCCCCTATGCTTCTTCAATTATTACGCAGTTATTATAAGAAGTACCGACCTAGTTATTGGTTATTTGAAGGCCAGACCGGGGGGCGTTATAGTGTTCAGAGTATTCGTGTTATTTTTAGAAAGGCGGTGACTAGTACGGGGAGTAATCCTTGGGCAACGGTCCATACGTTGCGGCATTCATTTGCGACTCATTGTATTGAAAACAATGTAAACCTGCGTCATGTACAAATAATGTTGGGGCATAATTCTCCCAAAACAACTCAGTTGTACACGCGTACGATTGCAATTAACAATAAAAAGATCTCAAGTCCTTTGGATAGTCTTCTGGATACTGATACCTTAGACACATAAATGATATAACGCTAATAGTTGGCGTTATACAATTGTTACATACAAGTTATAATCCTCACTCATCTCTCCATAGCGAATC
>TARA_R110002051_G_scaffold165688_1_pt1 | contig 41997 bp, 35 predicted proteins | sample TARA_R110002051 | Tara Oceans TARA_R110002051 (sample SAMEA4397023) | marine metagenome | biome: Polar Biome; feature: [MES] marine water layer (ENVO:01000295) within the mesopelagic zone...; material: water (ENVO:00002006), including particulate matter (ENVO:01000060) such... | reverse complement strand
CGGGTGCGGTCGTTGTTCGACCCGCCGATGGTGAAGAATGGCCCGACGGAGATGATCGCCGGCATGACGACGATGAAGAGCACGCGATGCGCTTCTCACTCGCCGGCGTTCAACTCAAATTCTCGGCGGTGATGGAGGCGCGCGGCGGACTGACAATTCCAGCGTCCGGTGCCGGCGGTGATTGGATCATCAAACTCCCTTCCGCTACCTATACCGGCGTTCCCGAAAATGAATTCTCCATGATGGAGCTTGCGCGCCATGTCGGTATCGACGTGCCGGAGGTGAAACTCGTTTCGGTGCAGGGCATCGGCGGATTGCCGGTCGGCACCGAGGAAATTGGCGGTGATGCCTTTGCAATCCGTAGGTTCGACCGTGGCGCGGACAATGCGCGCACGCACATGGAGGACTTCGCCCAGATATTCAGTGTTTTCCCTGAACGAAAATACGAGAAGGCAAACTATCGTAATCTCGCTGAAGTGATCTGGACGGAGATCGGCGCGCCAGGCGTGACCGAGTTCGTGCGCCGGCTGGTGTTCAATGCGCTGATTGGCAATGCGGACATGCACCTGAAGAACTGGTCGCTGATCTACCCCGATGGACGCACGCCGGCGCTTGCGCCTGCCTACGACTTTGTGTCGACGATCGCCTACATCGAGGATGAAAAAATGGCGCTGAACCTTGCTCCCACCAGCACCAAGAAGTTTGCCGATCTCGATCTTGAGGCCTTTCGCCGCTTTGCCAACAAGGTTGGAGCGCCGGAAAAAATCATCACGGATGCTGTGGATGAGACGCGCACCCACTTTGATGAGGCGTGGAAGAGGGAAAAAGGTGCGCTACCACTGACGAGAGGGGTCATTGCTGCGATAGAAAAACATCGAGCGAAGCTGAAGATATGAGCGAGACAGGCGGCTGGACCGATATTCCGACAAATCAACCTATGCGCTTATCGAACCAAAATTGTGCGTACTGTGGACAGGAATTTGATGCGAGCCTGCACAAGACGAAGGAGCATGTTGTTGCACGTCGGTTCGTGCCCAAGGGGAGTATGGATGGTGCATGGAATCTGATTGCGAATGCCTGTGAACCCTGCAACAGGGCGAAGGCTGATCTGGAAGATGACATTTCCGCAATTACCATGCTGCCGGATCAATATGGACGCTATGCCGTAGAAGATCCGCGGCTCAAAGAGACAGCCGAGCGTAAAGCAGCAAAATCGGGTAGCAGAAAAACTGGAAAGGCCGTCGCGAAAAGCGGTGAAACCTCGACCGTAGAGGCTTCGTCAGGTTCATTGAAGATGTCTTTTGGGTTTTCAGCGAACCCCCAAATTGACCAAAAGCGAATCTTTTCCCTCGCAAATTTTCACTGGCGAGCTTTTTTCTACATGATCACTTATAGCAAAGAAACTCAGCGGGGTGGGTGCGTCCCTGGTCAATTCATGCCAGTTGGAAATGCGAACCGCATGGACTGGGGGAACGATCAAATGCGTTGGTTCATGGGGGCCACTGACGAATGGGATCCTCGCCTAAAGCTGGTGACAGCGGATGGGTATTTCAAGAAGTCGATTAGGCGCGATCCGTCTGGGCTAGAGGTCTGGGCGTGGGCCTTGGAGTGGAACCAGAACCAACGGGTGATCGGGTTTGCAGGAAAGCGTGAATGCCTCGACGTGATGGCAGAAGATCTGCCGATGCTTCGGACGACCACGATAGCTCAATCGCCGGGACGCTTCGTTCGGTATCGTAAAGAGATCCCACTGGAACCTGAGGATGACACCCTATTTCGACTGAGCGGGGAGGGATCATGACATCGCTCTTGCTCCGTCAACCCCACTTCGGGGGTATGACCTTCGCTGCGTCCCGATGTCGTTGGGGTGGTGTCGGCTCCGAAGGAATGCCGGGTTTGTGTCTCACCAAAGGAATTGAGGTGGCGCTCATGCCAAAACCTCATCTGTGCGCCGATCATGGAGGCTGAGGATGTGATAGCAATTGACGCAAATATGCTCCGTGATCCCGATATCCAGCTCCACGGGCTACATAAGGCGGATGATGTCTACACATTCTACTATGATGAAACGAACAACGTGCGTCGGCTGCATATCCGAGAGGATGGGCTGAATGTGCCAGATATGGGTTGCTTCGCGCTTGGCGGCATCGCCTATCGAGGAGAAAAAAGAAGCCTCGATATAGACGGGCTACGGACCAAACTCGGGCTTCAGAAAACCCTAAAGGAAATCAAGTTCAAGAATCTGGCGCAGGGGACATTCCCTGAGGCGACGAAGTCCAAAAAGCTCACCATCTTTCTGGAATGGCTATGGGATCAAGAGTTGTTGGTGCATTTCTTCGTGCTGGACCCAATCTACTGGGCCGTCGTTGACATCATCGATGCGATATTGATGGAAAGTGATCAACCGCAACTTTACTCGATCCACTTAAATCTAAAAAACGACATCTACGCAATCTTGAGGCATGATCGTGATGCGACAATTGACCTCTTTCGTCGGCACTCTTTTCCGAATGTTGGCGGCAACGGGATGCAAAGCTTTGTTGCCGATTTGAGAATCATTCTTGAAGGGCGGCAGGCGTTATTCCAGCTTTCAACTTTCAAATGCTTAAAGGGGTGCTTCAGATTGCGCAGAAGCTCGACACGCTTCCTCTGCTTGAGGACGAAATCGCCAACGTGCTGGTTGAGCGCTTCGGAGAATTCTACGGAAAGCGCGTTTGCCTCTTCAAGAATTCGAACCATATTTTTGACGCGGAAGACGAGGTAAGGAGATATTTTTCGAAATTCACATTTGTTGACGCCGGCCGGCCCCTGCAAAACTATCAGTTCGTGATTTCAGAGGACGAACCAGGGGTGCAGATTTCAGACGTGATGATTGGGTTGATTGGCAGATTCTATTCTTTCGTGAACTGTACCAATGCGCATGAATTGGGAGCGTGGTTTGTGGACGCTTCACCAGTTCAGCGCAACAATTTGGACATTTTTTCTCGGATACTAGATCGATCAATCGAGGAGAATCAGGCCTTCGCGCACTATGTGTTGAGTGCGGATGACCTGCAACGTGGCGCCATTCTCTGGAAGTAGACAAATTTGTTTTGCGAAAATTTGAGAGAAACATGTGATATCGTAGTTGATGGATTTTTATATTTGTAAAAATCGGTGTGAGGGGCGGATGTATATCAGTGAGGTAAAGATTGAGAATTTTAGGTGCTTTGGGGAGGGCGGATCGAATTTCGTGATGTCGTTGCTGCCGGGGCTGACGGCGCTGGTCGGTGAGAACGATACCGGCAAGACTGCGGTCATTGATGCGCTTCGCTTCGTTTTTGGCACGCGAGATCAAGAGTATTATCGAGTTGAGGCCACCGACTTTCATTGTCCCCCAGGAGCGCCAGAACGGCGAAGAGAGATTAGAGTCCGGTGTCGCCTAGATGGCCTCACCATCGCCGAGAAGGGCGCTTTCGCGGAGTTTCTCACTTACACGGATGTTGATGGCAAACCTGGCGCTGTTTTGTTCATCCATTGGACTGCCAAGGATCGCAGTGGTGTTCGCAGCGGTCGACGCTTTATTTATTCCGAAGTGCGTGCCGGTGAAAAGGGGGATGGTCCCACCTTCGACCCGGAAGCCCGCGAGATGTTGCGGGCGACTTACCTCCGTCCGTTGCGAGATGCGGAACGCGCACTATCCGCCGGTCGGGGGTCACGGCTCTCTGAAATTCTCAAAAATACAACGGAAATCAGGGACGTCGGATCTGACTACGATTCCGAAAATACGCCGAAGCCAGATACTGACGTGCTTAGCGTACTGGGGGTGGGAGACTATACTAGCGCCCTCCTTGGAGGCCGCGAGGGCATCAGGCGCGCTCGCGAGAAGCTGAACGATCGCTATCTTAAGCCGCTTTCCTTTTTTGGCGATGATCTGCAAGGGAACATTTCGGTCGGCCGGAGCGGAGATCGTGAATCTCGTCTCCGCCAACTTCTTGAGCGCCTTGAATTGGAGCTGCTCAATACTGCCACACCAGGGGCGCCGGCGAACCGGGGCCTGGGTTCAAACAACCTGCTGTTTATGGCCTGCGAGCTGTTGCTCTTAGGGGCCGAGGGAGTGGGTCTTCCGCTGCTACTATTAGAAGAACCTGAGGCCCATCTTCACCCGCAGCGCCAGCTTCGGCTGATACAGTTCCTCAACGAGCAAGCTGCGGGTTCAAAGGATCCAGACACTCGCCCCATCCAAGTTATCCTGACAACGCATAGCCCCAACCTTGCCTCAGTGATTTCCTTGCGAAACCTTGTGCTCATTCACGGCGGTCGAGCATTTCCGCTGAGGCAGGGCGCAACCGAACTCGGCAAATCAGATTACAGGTTTCTCGAACGGTTCTTAGATGTAACCAAGGCCAATCTCTTCTTTGCGCGAGGTGTGGTTGTGGTGGAGGGCGATGCCGAAAACATCCTTCTGCCAACTCTTTCACGTTTGATTGGCCAAGATTTCGCCGCGCATGGCGTGTCGATTGTCAATGTCGGGAGTACTGGCCTTCGTCGATTTTCGAGAATTTTCCAACGTAGTGATGCCGGTGCAGATGGCACCATAGGCATTCCGGTGTCATGCCTCACTGACTTGGACGTGATGCCCGATTGTGCGCCGGAAATCGTTGGAGTCGTCAAGGCTGGGGAGGCGCATCCCGAAAAGGCCAACCGTCGCTGGCGCAAGAAAGGCGATTTCACTGCCGACGAACTCAACGCACGACGCGGTGAACTGAATGCAAAAGCGGATGGTCAGAATGTCGCGACTTTCGTGGCGGACGAATGGACGCTTGAATATGACTTGGCATTCAGTGGGTTGGCGGAGGAGGTTTGGGTCGCAGCGCAGCTGGCAAGATCTGACGACAAACTAAATGAGGGAAAGGCGAACCGATTCAAAATCGTACGTGGGGCGAAGAAATCCTTCAACGAAATGGAGATGAATTGCGGGACCCCAGAGGAAATTTGCTCTCGAGTATATGCGCTCTTCACCACTGGATCTAAGGCGTCCAAATCTATATGCGCCCAGTATCTATCCGAAATTCTGGAATGGAAGCTTCGGCGAAAACACTTCACCAGCGATGATCTAATCGGAAAATTGCCGCGCTATGTTGTTTCGGCGATAAATCATGTCTCGCCACTTGACCGAGCGGGCTCAGGCACACCGGTTGTTGAGGCAGCATTGGCCGACAATCCGGGGGGGCTATGAGGTGCTAGAGCTGCCTACAGTGAGCGATGCAGATGTGCACTGGGCATGCCAGGCTCTGCTGCTTCCGCCAACAGCGTTCTCTGGACTGGATGGTCGCGATCCACGTCTGGCCATTTTACGATCAAATGATACCCTCGACATCGAAGCATGTCCGGGAAGCGGAAAGACAACCCTACTGGTTGCTAAACTTGCGATTCTCGCTCGGCGGTGGACCGCGCGGGATCAAGGGGTTTGCGTTCTTTCACATACGAATGCAGCGAGACGCGAGATCGAGAAGCGGCTGGGTGCGACGTCCGAGGGACAACGGTTACTCTCCTATCCGCATTTTGTCGGGACCATCCACGGTTTTGTGAACGAGTATTTGGCACTCCCGTGGCTTCGGTCGCAAGGATTCAAGATCGACATAGTTGACGATGAATTGTGCTTGAATTGGAGATGGAGCCAGCTCAGCCATCAGAACCGAGCGGCGCTTGAAAAGCGGCGACATGGCATTCAACGCTTAAGATATCAGGATTCTGAATTGAGTCTTGGTACGATAAGTTGGGGCAAGAACGGCGTTCTTGGCCAAGATACGCCGATCTACAGTAGCATGCAGTTGGCATGCCTTAAGTCCCTTGAGCAGGGGTTGTTTTGCCACGATGAAATGTTTGTTTGGGCACGAGATCTGCTCGACAAGAAACCAGGAACAGAAGCTCATCTACGGTCGCGTTTCCCGCTTCTTTTCGTCGATGAGGTCCAAGACAACAGCGAGGACCAATCTTCCTTGCTGAGCCGGATATTTATCGAGGGCGAGCAACCGGTCATCAGGCAGCGGTTTGGTGACCTTAATCAAGCTATTTATGGGTATGCTGGCGGGAGTGGGGCACAGAGCGATCCCTTTCCTAATCCGGCGATTAGGCGAGATATTCCAAATAGTTTCCGCTTTGGACAGAGTATAGCTTCTCTTGCCAACCCAGTGGCGGTTGAACCGCAAGGGTTAGTAGGACAGGGGGGACTCGGCCCGACTGGTTCGCCAGAATTAGCAGGCAGGCACGCGATCTTCCTTTTGGACGACGACACCGTTGAACATGTCCTGCCGTCCTTCGCCCGATACCTTCGTGAGGAGCTTTCTCCGCCGGAACTAGTGGAGGGTGACTTTACCGCCGTCGGGGGTGTTCATCGCCACGAAGACCCAACAAAGGTTCCTCATATCATTGGGCACTATTGGCCCTCATATGATCCAGGTGTCAGCGGCGCGGACCCTCAACCCCGCACCCTTATTCAATACCTATATGCCGGACGCCGTTTTGCAGCGTTGTCAGGTGAAGCCTTCGAGGCAGTCGAAAAATTTGCGCAGGGAGTTTTGAGGCTAGCTCACCTCGCCGACCCCGGTGGCAGTATCGGGTCCAGAAAGCGAAAACATCGCCACATTCTTGAGCTATTATGTAGCTCTGAAGACGCGGTGGGACTGTACCAAGAGTTAGTTCAGTCGCTGGTTATCTCCAATCGACCTGTTCTTAGAGCGGACTGGGAAGGTGATCTCCGGCAAAAATTCAGGGAAATCGTGAGTGCACTGACCGGCGAAGATGCGCTGTCGTCGCGGGCTCAAGAATTCCTTGAATGGAAGGAGGTTCATGAGGATGTTCGCGTCGCGGAGGATCACGACAACATTTATAGAAGTTCAACTGAGGGTAGCCCAATCCGGATTCGTGTTGGCTCGGTTCATTCGGTAAAAGGTGAGACGCACACTGCGACACTGGTGCTGGATACGTTCTATCACGCTCATCACCTAAACGCCTTGAAGGCATGGCTTCAAGGCAGCAAGTCCGGGGGACGCACCGAGAACGACAGAACGGTCGGCAGAATGAAGCTTCACTATGTCGCAATGACCCGGCCAGCGCGGCTGCTCTGTCTTGCGATGCGATCCGACGCTTTCAAACCAGCGGAAGTTGCGACCTTGATCGCCCAAGGCTGGCGGGTGGGTACTGTGGGGGCGGATCAAACGAACTGGCACTGACGTGAGCATCGCGAGGAAAACTTGTTGTCTCTCAGTTTGTCCGGCGAGGGGGTATGCTGGGATCGGTGCTTAACCGCTGGAGATCTAGCACAATTGAGAGGATCGAGCGCACCGCCTGCTTGGCCGATCTACCTAGCGAGTGAAGGGTTTGGGTGACATCCTAGGACCATCCCTTGAGGCGGCCACGCGCCTCTGCGCGCTGATCTACCCCAACGGCATCGTGCTCATAACTCTCGGCGACATCAAACAGAATGCGTGCTGTGGATGGCCATAGGTCCGCAAGCGCCTCTGCCCAGGCACGATATTTCTCCGCGAGCTGTCGCTCTTGGTCTCCGCCTTCGTTGGGCATCCGACTGTGGATGCCACGTGAGTTGCGGATGCCAATATACATCCCTTCACCAACAGGTTCGTTGCCAATTTCTTCAATCGCTTCGCGGACGGCTTCGCACGGCCAAAGTCCGTCTTCGCCATTAGGCGAACGAGAAAACAATTCTCCAAGCTGATAGTCGCACCTGCCCGCACGTGCGACATCTGCTGCCCTCCGACGTACCTCTTCCACCCAACCAAGCAGCGCCTCAATGCGTTTGTCATTATCGCCTAACTCCAAGCCGGGGATGTCCCTAAGTTGGCGTAGAACGGTGCGAGCCGCTCTTGCGATATTCTGGATCGCCTCACCATCTTTGATTCTGTACCGCTCTGGGTCGTCATTATTGTCAGATCGCTTGTAGGTGTAGATCAACGCCTCAACAAACATTTGTGGACTTTTCGCGATTTCACGCGCCAGATTCGGCAGTCTATATTCGGTATGATTGAGTGCTTCTACGTAGAGAAATTCGAGTTGGGCACGTTGACTTGAGAGTATGTCGCTTCGTTTCTCCAGCTCCTCAAATGCGCTGACAAAATCGTGCCCGTCAAATCGGTAGTTCTCGGCCTGGTCGGCTGGGATCGTCGCCATGTCCCGCAAGATTTGTTCTATCTGAGCGGTCTCAAGTTTCTCAAGTTGATGGCTGGACAGTGCAAACGCCGCGCGTGCACGACGAGCAATCAGCAGCGCATCGACACCCCGACGCAACTCATCATCGGAAAGAGGACACCACACAGGATGAACCTCTCTCCAATACCGTGTTTCAAATTCTCCGCCGAGTGAAGCGGCAAAATCCCATGCCACCGGACTGAACGGAAGTCGCTGGAGAACAACATGACGTTCTTCAACGGGTAGCGTTGGCACGCACGCCTCCAGAATTGGAGAAAGGCGCTCCTCAAAATGGGCACCCGTCAAGACTCCAGAAATTAGCCCGTCAGCTAGGCGGGGGTCGGTCGCTCTGCGACTGAGGAAATCGACAACGAGTCGGGCGCATGCTTCGGGCTGCTCAACAATGGATTCAAGGGAAACGCCCGCAATATAGGCCCCTTCTCCCCCCTCAACCAGGCGCCAGATGCCATCAAGGCCCTGAGTCTCTAGCACTTCAGTGACAGCGGCCCTTCGGGCTTCTGCAATCCGATTGTCACGCTCGTTCCAATCCACGTTGTCGTCCGCTTGCTCATCTGCGGAGAAATCCACCCACCGCTTTTCGAAAAGCCAGCGGTGGCGCTCAACCAGGTCGGTGGGGTGCAATAAGTCCATGATTTGGGTGGCCCGCTCTTGGGATGCCCCCCCTTTGCTCCGACGTTTGCCGCGTCGAGTGAAGCAGGCTTGCCTGATCGTTTCCCGCAGTTGAGCTTTCTGCCTGTCGTCACTGGTTTCACGCTCCCAAGATTCAATAGCGTTCCACACGTGTGAGTGGAGCGCTTCCTCTACGCCAGCGAGGTTGTGCACGAGATCACTCAGAGTCTTCGCATCATGCCGCGTCCACTGGACGCACTTATTGAAGGCGTAAAGAGAGAACTCATTTGCTTCGGATGGTTCAGCCCAACCTCCCGCGCCCGCTGCGTCGGGCCGCCAATAAGGGCGGTGCGACGGCGACGCGAAGCGATTTCCAGGGTTGAACTGATCGATGCAGAGTTCCCATCCGACCAAAGGAAATTTCTCAACGAGAGCATCAAGGGCCCGCTTTCGTTGATCGAGCGGGGCAGCCGTTTGAGGCATCCAGGATCGGAAGATTGATTGCAGAGATTCAATGGGCTTGTTGGCCCAATTGTCATCGAGGGGAACTTCGGACAGGCGACCAAGAATTTGGACAACGCGAATCAATCTGGAGGGGTCCCATGCCAAGTTTTCCAGCGCCCAAAGCAACCCGGTTCGTGGGCAATGGCCAAATACGCCGCTCTCAGCTGGTCGCATTAGCGATAGAAGAGCTCTATCGCCGTTCTTCAAGTCATCTTGAACAATATCCAAAAATGCATCCGGCGCTGCCTCTGCATAATAGGGCAGGTCATCCTTCTGAGATTCAAGAATCTCAGGGGTCAACGGCGACAACAGCGTGCGGACCAGATTGTCAACGCGGTACTTGAGGCTGAAGCCAAGCGAGTTCCTCAGGAGCTCATCGCCGTGGACTGATAGGATGCACAGCGTTTCGCAGATGGATTCCCTCAAAATACTAGAGTGCTTTCGGACATTTCCGTACACCCCGGCCGCCCATCGCTGTTCTTCTGGGAGATCAATAGCTGGGTCCCGTTCGGACAATACGAGCTGCGCAGCATCGAGCAGACGATCAAAATCCTGCTCTTGGAGCATGTGTGCGGTCGCAAAAAGTGCATCGATCTTTGAGACTGTGCCCCTGAGCCCAGCCACCTTCCATACCGGGGTTGAGTTAAGCTGTGTCAGCGTAGAGATGCGCTCTTCGATTTTGGCGTAGTCATCGACGCCGGCGATCAACTTGAGAATTTCCTTGTCTGCTTGAAAGCCGGTATTCCAGTTTCCTGCCATCCAAAGTGGGCATAGGCATCGTGCGACCTCTTGGTCGCGCGCCCATTCCGGAATCTGAATTTCTGGAATCGTGGACAAAGCCCGACGCAAGATGGTCGGCGATCCACCGGATTTGCGCCAAAGCGTGTTGGCGTCATCGTGCGAAATGCCCATCGTTTCGAGGGCTTTTTCGAGTTGAGAAAAGCGTAGAATGTTGAGATCGACGTCAAGTTGCTCTCGACCAATCCCTGTTTTTGGACGGATGATAATGGTGTGCGCGTGGTGGGAAAGGTCTCCGAGCGACCGCTCTGTGTCACCGTTCTCAATCACGGGAATAAAGCCTGCGGATGGCGTTGCCAATTTCCTGAGAATTTCTGGCTTGCCGATTACGATTGGGCGATCACTGAAGCCCTGCAATTCCTGCTGATCCGCATTAAACAGGCAATAGAGGAAGGCGAGTGCCTCCTCCTTCGAATCTGCGGAAATCAGGTAGGGGTTCTCAGGTGGCTTTCGAAGCCACGTGATGAAAGTCTGTACATATTGAGCAACCGCGTCTGCGAACAAAGCCGGTGTCAGAGTTGGGACGCACACGCTGCTCCACAAATGCCAGTGCTCATCCAGGGATGCTGCGCCATCGAGAGCCTTGTTGAGCTGCTCGGCAAGCCATGTTTGAACTGGGGCAGATTGCTCGATCGCTTGTTCTAGGTCACTCGCGTCAAAGGCAATAACATCCTTCCAATCACCGGCTTCCTGTTTCTTGCGAACCCATTCGGATTTGCCTGTCCAGTTTCGTGGAGTGACAACGACGTAAGTTGTGTCGTGCCTTCTCTTGATCGGCAGTGTCAGGCGCTTGTTGTAGTCCTTGTTCGCCTTCTTTTCTGGATCGGCATTGCAGCCGAATTCCCATAGTGAAGCACCACTTGGCACCCACGGGGAAGGGGTGGATGCTTCGATTGTGCCGTCTGCACCAGGGCGTTGAGCGTTGTCATATCCGGGAAAGTTGATGTGCGTGATCAGAGCCTCGCTCGACAACGCAAGTTTGCGGAGAAGGACAGGTAAAAGAGTCCTTGCCTCAATTTCGTCCGCCCAGCGCTCGAGATCGGTCGCGGTAATTTTTGCGACAGTCGGAACATGTCGACGAACCTTCAGATCGGGTGCGGGCAAATCTGACAGGCCTGTTTCTTCAGGATGCCAATTCAACAGATCATTTGCCTTCACGCCGAACGCTCGCGCCAATTTGTTCGCCATCTCGGGGGAAAGCGCTGCTTTGCCGTTCAGAAGGTTCGAGAGTGCAGGCCTGCTCACACCCAACAGCGAGGCGGCTTTCGTTACTGTCATCCCTTCAGGCATGACTTCCGCTCGAATATATTGGCCGACATGCTCAATGGGTTGGGGGTTCATGGTTCTCGCATCATTTGTTGTTTCGATAGACGAAGTGTAAAGTGTCACGTTACAATATTCAAGAAATTTTGAACATTCACTTGAGGGTGCATCTATCCAGATGAAACATCATGCCTTGGTTCCTTGTGCACGAATGTGCACGACCCACTGGGCCCTCCAAAGGGCTGCTTGCGACCCAATTTGCGGATCACACCAAAGCCGGGTGCACAAAGCGTCCCCATCGAGGGACATTTTGCGTTAAATGGTATTTTATCAATGTGTTAATCTCAGGAGTGGAGAATTCTAGGTCTGACGAATGTGCGCGCACGCACAACCCGTTCGGTCGGAGAAATTCATCATTTTGGACACAAAATTGTACACATTCCAAAGTTCAGCTTCGAATAACAGAATAAAAACAATATATTAGGTTTACATGTATACGACTTAAAATCTGTCGATTGAAAGATCGTGCCGGTTCGAGTCCGGCCGCCCGCACCAGCCTTCGCTGCGAAGTAGCGAAGGCTGCCCCGCCGTAGCCCAAAGGGCGGAGGAGGGCCGCTCGCCATCTCGCAGCTACGGCTGGGCGAGCCTTAAGCGCACTAATTCCGAGGCGTGAGTGCTAGCGCCGTAGCCCAAAGGGCGAAGGAGGGCCGCTCGCCATCTCGCAGCTACGGCTGGGCGAGCCCTACACCTAGATTTCAGACGGAATGTTGGGCCCGAAGCCTTGGCGCAGGCGGGCCGGCATCTGGCGCCAGCCCGCGTCGCCGTACTTCAACTAGCCCATGGCCTGCGAGGCTTGGCGCACATTCTTGGTCGCGGTATCGATGCTCTGGCTGGCATTGGCGATTTCGCGGATGCCGGAAGTGATCTGATCGACGCCGGCGGCGACTTCCTGCATGTTTCCGGAAATCTCCCGAGTGACGCAGGATTGTTCTTCGACCGCGCTGGCAACCGAGGAGGCGACTTCGTCGATCTCGGCAATCGTCTTGGTAATTGAGGCGATGGCCTCGACGGCGTCATTGGTTGCTTTTTGGACGTGGGCGATCTGGCTGGCGATCCCGTCTGTGGCCTTGGCGGTTTGATTGGCCAAGCCTTTGACTTCCGAGGCGACAACCGCAAAGCCCTTGCCCGCCTCACCGGCGCGTGCCGCTTCGATCGTGGCGTTCAGCGCCAGCAGATTGGTCTGTTCGGAGATGTCGTTGATCAGCGAAATGACCTCATTGATGCGCGCGGCCGACTCGGCCAATCCGCCCATGACTTCGCTGGTCTGATTGGCCATCGTCACCGCATTGCGGGTGATTTCGGTGGCGCGTACCAGCTGGCTGCCGATTTCATTGGCCGAGGCGGCCATTTCCTCAATGCCGGCAGCGATGGACTGGACTGACGCTGAGGTCTGTTCTGAGGTCGATGAGACCGCGGTGGCTTGGCCGGCCGTCTGGGTGACGCTGACGGCGATGCCGTCGAGATCGGCATCGATGCTCTTTTGCGCCGCAGCGCGCTGGTGGCGCAGCTCGACCTGGCTGGTGATGTCGGTGGCGAATTTGATGACGCGGTAGACTTTGCCATTCATATCGCGGATCGGGTTATAGGTCGCCTGGATCCAGACTTCCTTATTGCCTTTGCCGATGCGCAGGAATTCGGCTGACTGGTATTTGCCGGCGCGCAACTCGTCCCAGAATTTCTTGTAGGCGTCGCTGCCTCGCTCGCTGGCCTCAATAAACATTGAGTGATGCTGGCCGGTGATCTCATCGAGCTGATAGCCCAGCGCGCCGAGAAAATTCTCGTTTGCGGTCAGTATAGTGCCATCGAGCTCGAACTCGATCACGGCTTGCGAATTCTGGATCGCATTGATTTGACCCTTGGCGTGCGCGGTTTCCAGCTTTTGCTGGGTGATATCGGTTGCGAATTTGACGACCTTGTAGACCTTGCCGTCCTTGTCGAGGATCGGGTTATAGCTCGCCTGAATCCAGATCTCCTTGCCGCCCTTGGCGATCCGCCTGAATTCGGTGGCGGCGAACTCACCCCTCTGCAGATTGGCCCAGAACTGACGGTAGGCCGCCGAATTGCTTTCCGCCGGGTCGACGAACAGGCTGTGGTGCTGGCCGCGGACCTCCGCGAGCGTATAACCGAGCGCACCCAGAAAATTGGCGTTTGCGGTGAGGATGGTTCCATCCGGTTTGAATTCGATGATGGCGAGGGAACGGCCGAGTGCGTCGAGTGTGGCGCGGGCATCCCCGCCACCAAAATTCAAAATGGACTTCACAGTGCTACCCTCCAATTCGCCCCGTATCAGGGCTATTTCAGGTAATAATAAATGTCAGAGTTGGTTAACGAATTAATACTGACATATTACAGGTTTCAATATAGCTCGCTACAATCGTCTATTCATAATCTATAGGCGGTATGGTTGATCCATAACCAGCTTAGCGTGTAATTATCGTTCACTCTATACTTGAGGGGTGAATTGCGATTCGCGACAAAATGGACGCGCGCATGATATAATGTTTGATTGTTTGCAGCAGTTGGCAAGCTTTGACTGTCTGACGACGGTTTTCTCCAGGTCGGGAGTTTGCGCGGCCATGATCGGCGGGTGCGGGTCTGCCCGGGATGAGTGGCTTGGACTGGCATCGAAACGCCAACCGCGAGTCGCGCGAGGGCCAAATTTCCATCGCATCCGGGACGGCCGACCGGGCTGCGCAACGGTCAACCTGAGGCTTGCAGTCCCCGTCCCGGTTTTTCGGGTTTGCGCAGCCGCCCTGTTATCGCTCTTTCGCGGCTGTGTGAGCTGCGCTAGTTTTCGGCTTATGTGCGAGCACACCGTTCACCATCACCTCGTTGAAGTCGCCGCCGGCCTCTCACCCGCACTGGAGGCCGCGATCATTCGACTCGGTCCTCTGGAATATCCGCGCCGCGACAGTCATCCCTTTCCGCACTATCTGTGCCGCGCCATTTCCGGCCAGCAGATATCGGTCAAGGCGGCGCAGAGCATCTGGAAACGCGTCGAGGGGAGCGCCGGGGGTGCGCCTCTGTTGGATCACTTCACACCCGCGAACATCGATGTCCTGCGTAGCTGTGGCTTGTCGGGTGCCAAGACAAAAACCATCATCACCATCGCCGAGACCCACCGCAATGTCGGGCTCGATACCGATGAATTGCGCGCGCTGCCGGTCGCCGAACGCACTGCTCGGCTGACCGCAATCTGGGGCGTGGGCCAGTGGACGGCGGACATGATGAACATGTTCTATTTCGGCGAACCCGATATCTGGCCCGATGGCGATGTCGCGGCGCGCAAGGCGCTGGAGCGCCTGACCTCAAAACGTCGCAAGACGGTGCGCTCGGCCGAGCGCTTCAAACCCTATCGCTCTTGGCTGGCGCTCTATATGTGGGCCCATGTCGACGCCCCGCCGGACGGGCAGGCGGTGGGGTAGGGTTGCGCTTGGCCACTGTACCAAATTTTGGTAAAATGGCGCCTACTGGAGGCCGTCATGGGCAAGAATACCAGCTTTGCCGTCAGCGAATATTTCGCGGACTCTTTCCAACGCCAGGTCGCGGAGGGCCGGTACAGCTCGCCGAGTGATGTGGTGCGGGCCGGATTGCGTTTGCTGGAGCTGGAGGGGCGACGCCACAGGGCGTTGAGGCAGGCGATTGATCAAGGCCTGCCGAGCCCTTTGACCTGGACGACTTCCTTGCTGAGCAACACGCTTCACTGCGGCGACCGCGGCGGTCAATCTCAGCCCGGCGGCGCGTCAGGATCTACGGGCAATTTAGTGTTATTCGCAGGGAAATTGGGGCCATGTGCGCGCCGATGCCTATATCGCCGACCTGCACGCCGCCTTCACCCGTCTCGCACTGTTCCCCGGTTCCGGGCATCTGGATGAGGGATACGGCGAGGGAATCAGGTTGAGCCGCTCCGGGCGCCATCTGGTTATTCACCGCACTTCTGGAAATGCGTTGGAAATTATTCGCGTCTTGCACGGGCAATTGAGCGGGTAGCGCAGCTACAAACCTCGCTCGACACGTCCTGTGCCCGCCCCTAGTCTCAAACTGAACAGTGTTCACGTCTGCGGCCATTTTCAACGAGCCGGGCGGGGCCGGTCGATAAATGTCGATAGACAAGGGGACTACGCAATGGCTGAACCGGATATCCTGAAGGGCAGGCTGCGCCTGCCTGTGATTGGCGCACCGCTTTTCATCATCTCCAATCCCGATCTGGTGATTGCCCAGTGCAAGGCCGGGATCGTCGGATCCTTCCCCTCGCTCAATGCGCGTCCGATCAGCCAGCTCGACGAATGGTTCGACCAGATCACCTCTGAGCTCGAGAGCTATAATCGCGCCAATCCGGACAAGCCGGCCGCACCCTTTGCCGTCAATCAGATCGTCCATCGCTCCAATGGCCGGCTGCAGGAAGATCTGGCGCTGTGCGAGAAATACAAGGCGCCGATCGTCATCACCTCGCTCGGCGCCCAAGCGGAGCTGAACCAAGCGGTGCAAGGTTGGGGCGGCATCACCCTGCATGATGTGATCAATCAGCGTTTTGCCCACAAGGCGATCGAGAAGGGCGCAACCGGTCTGATCTGCGTCTCTGCCGGTGCCGGCGGCCATGCCGGGGCCCTGTCGCCCTTCGGCTTCGTCGCCGAGACGCGGGCCTGGTTTGACGGTCCCATCTTGTGCTCCGGTGCCATCTCGACCGGCGGCGGCGTCCTCGCGGCCCAAGCGATGGGTGCTGACTACGCCTATATCGGTTCAGCCTTCATCGCGACCGCCGAAGCGCGCGCCGACCAGGCCTACAAGCAGGGCATTGTCGAGGGCAGTGCCGAGGATATTGTCTACACCAATCTCTTCACCGGCGTTCACGGCAATTACCTGAAAGCCTCGATCACTGCCGCTGGTCTCGACCCGGACCATCTGCCCGAGAGCGACCCGTCGGCGATGAATTTCGGCGGTTCTGAAGCCAAGGCCTGGAAGGATATCTGGGGTTCCGGCCAAGGCATTGGCTCGGTCAAGTCGGTTCAATCGGCGGCCGATTATATCGACCAGCTGGTCGCGGAGTACGCCGCAGCAAGAGCGCGGGTTTGCGGCTGAGGGCGATCAGGCGCGCTGGCTTGTCTGTGCCGCAGGCAGGACGCAGCGCGCGATATCGTGCGGTAGGGCATAGACATGATCCGGCACGCTCGCCTCAAGAATGGCTGGTGTCGCAAATCCCCACGTAACGGCGCCGCAGCCGCAGCCGGCTTCGCGGGCGGCTTCGATATCGCGAACTTCATCGCCAATGCACAAGGTCCGGGCCGGTGTGCTGCCGGCCATGCGCACGACTTTGCGGAACACCGCCGCCTTGCCGAACAGGGCCGCGCCGCAGGCGAAGTGGCTGATGTGGGCGACCAGATCGGCGCCCATAACTTGGCGGATCGCGTCTTCGCCGTTTGAGCTGACCACGACAATTGTGACGCCACAGGCGCGCAATTCGCTCAGCAGTTCGGCAATCCCGTCGAACAGGGTGATCTGGGCAACATTTTTCGCCGCGCGCGCACGGACATCGGCGGCGATGAAGGGCAATTTCCAGGTTGGAATGCCCAACTCGTCCATGATCGCTTTGGGCGTCATGCCGCGCAAAGCTTCAGCGCGCTCGGCACAAATCGGGCTCAGGCCATGCTTTTCGACCACATCGGACAGGGCCGTCCTGAACCAGGTCAGGCTGTCGGCCAGCGTGCCGTCGAAATCGAACACGACGAGGTCGTAACGCAAGGTCAAAGCCAAACTCCGGCGAACAGCAAAAAGGGGCCAGCTGTTGCCGACCCCTTAAGGCTTGCAGATTCTTGGACGGCTTGCACCTCTAAATGGATGTCAGCCAGTCTGGCTTGACGTAGCGCATGCCGAGATCGCGGGCGACCGGCTCACAGCAGATCTCGCCATCAGCGACATTAAGGCCGCGGGCCAGGTGCGGGTCGGCATTGAGCGCGGCGCGTGTGCCCTTATTGGCGATCGCCAGGGCGAAGGGCAGGGTGGCGTTGTTGAGTGCGAAGGCCGAGGTGCGCGAATAGGCACCCGGCATATTGGCGACACAGTAATGCACGACACCGTCGATGATATAGGTCGGGTCGTTATGCGTCGTGGCCTTCGAGGTTTCGAAACAACCGCCTTGGTCGATGGCGATGTCGACCAGCACGGCGCCGTCCTTCATTTCTTTCAGCATGGCGCGTGTGACCAGCTTGGGAGCCGCGGCACCGGGGATCAGCACGGCACCGATCACGACATCGGCCTGTAGCACCGCTTGGTCGAGTGCGACCTGGGTGGAATAAGCGGTTTTCACGGCACCGGCGAACTGCGCATCGAGTTCCGACAGGCGTTTGGCCGAACGGTCGAATACGGTGACGTCGGCGCGGGCGCCAATCGCCATCTCTGCCGCATGGCTGCCAGCGACGCCGCCGCCGATGATGACGACCTTGGCTGGCAACACGCCGGGAACGCCACCGAGCATCAGGCCGCGGCCGCCTTGGGATTTTTGCAGGCAATGGGCGGCGACCGAGACCGACATCCGGCCAGCAACCTGGCTCATCGGCGTCAGTAGGGGCAGACGGCCTTCATTGTCGGTGACGGTTTCATAGGCGATGGCGGTGCAGCCTGATTGGCGCAGCGCCTCGGCCTGGACTGGATCGGGGGCCAGGTGGAGATAGGTGAAGAGCGTGTGGTGCGGTTTCAGCATCGCCGTTTCCGACGGCTGGGGTTCCTTCACCTTGACGATCATTTCGGCGGTCTCGAACACAGCCTGTGCGGTCGGGAGGATGCTCGCACCAGCGGCGATATAATCGTCATCGCTGCAGCCAATACCTTCGCCGGCGCCGCTTTCAACCACAACCTCATGGCCAGCCAGCACGAGTTCACCGACGCTGGCCGGTGTCAGGCCGACACGGTATTCGCGAACTTTGATTTCTGTGGGGACCCCGATACGCATGATTTTTTCCGCTTCTCTGTGGCTGATGTGTCGAATCCGGCGCCGCCGATCTGTCGACCATACAAAAATAGAAGAATCTTCAACGTTTACGGCATTTCACTTGAGTTATTGTGCACGCCACGCCATAAAGCGCGTCATATATCGTTTGATTGGGCATAAATCCAGAATATTTTGCGCCCGGTCTGAAATCGTGATGCCTACAGGGTTTGGGAGAGTGTCTGGTGCGTCTGGATGATATTGATGTCGCGATCCTGACCGAGTTGCAGGAGCATGGCCGTCTGACCAATTCCGAGCTTGCCGAACGGGCCGGCCTGTCGGCCTCCGCCTGTCACCGGCGCGTCAAGACGCTGGAGGGCAGCGGCGTGATTGACCGCTATGTCGCCATCCTGTCGGAAAAGGCGCTGGGCCGCGGTATCACCGTCTATGTCCAGGTTACACTCGACAATCAAAAGCGCGACACGCTGGTCGCTTTCGAGACCGCCGTCGAGACGGTGCCTGAAGTGATGGAATGCTATTTGATGAGCGGCGATGCCGACTATCTGGTCCGCGTTCTGGTGCGCGATGCCAATGACTATGAGCGGGTGCACCGTGAAGTCCTCTCGGGCCTGCCCGGCGTGGCGCGGCTGGTCTCCTCCTTCACCATTCGCCGCGTTTTTGCGCGCACGGCAATGCCGGTGCCGGACGAATTGCGTATTTAACAGTCCGGCAAAGCGGCTGGCTGGCGTTTAGAATCGGCGCCTTCGGTGGTTTGCCGATTGCATCGCTCGCCCGCCAAGGCTAATTCCCCGCCATGACCGATAACCGCTATCAAGACCTCGGCCAGCTTGGCGCCGCAACGCCGCTGCCTGACAATCCCGACACCGCCGCGCTCGAGCGCGTCGCCAATCCGTGCGATGCGCCCTATATGATCCGCTTCGCCGTGCCGGAATTCACCTCGCTCTGCCCGGTGACCGGAGCGCCTGATTTCGCGCATCTGGTGATCGATTACGTGCCGCGCGACTGGATCGTCGAATCCAAATCGCTCAAGCTCTTTCTTGGTTCATTCCGTAATCATGGCGCCTTCCACGAGGCCTGCACGACCCAGATCGGCCAGCGTCTGATCAAGGAGCTTGACCCGGTCTGGCTGCGCATTGGCGGCTATTGGTATCCACGCGGTGGCATACCGATAGACGTCTTCTTCTCAACCGGTGAACCACCGGCCGGTGTCTGGATCCCTGAACAGGGTGTCGCCAGCTATCGCGGTCGCGGCTGATTGATCGGATTGCGAGCGTCGAAGCGCCGTTAATGCGGCTGGAAAAATAGACGCTGTTCCTCAGGGGGGGGAGAGGAACAGCGCCGGGGCCGGACCGGCAGGGGGAGTGCCGACCCGACGCGTCTCTAGAAGCCGACCTGCAGGCGTAGCTGAACTACGTCGCTCGTCTCCGTATAGGTCGGCGCGTTGTGCTCGCCGGACACGTAATTGAACATCACGCGGGCAGAGCGCTCGACATACCAGTTCACGCCCAGCGTCAGTGTTTCGATTGTGCCCAAACCGGCATCGCCCATATCGGCGTAGTCGGCACGTGCCGCGATTTCCCAAGCGCCAATGCCGCCAGAGGAGAGGGCGGCGGCCGGGGAAATGTGGTCGAACACGCCCGTTGAGCCGCGATAGCCGCGGGTTTCGCCTGTGAGGATATAGCCCGCTGACGCAAAGCCGCTGTCAAACGCCCGATCGCCAGCCTGGCCGTTGAGTGTCATGCGGGCAAACTCGCCATGAGCCCAGAACGGGCCGCGAATGACCGCCGCTTCCAGCGCAATGAGATCGGAACTGTCAGCCTCGCCCAGCGCGCGGCCGGTGCGATAATCGGCGGTCGCGAAATTATTGGCCAGATGAGCTTGCGGCCGGTCGCGCAGGCGTGTGCCGCCATCATAGTCGAGACTGCGGAAGGACGCGCCGAGATGGATGGTCGTGCTGTCCTCGCGCTCGGTGTGCCAAGTTATGCGTCCGGCGAGCGCGCTGGAATCATCGGCTTCGGCGAGTTGGAAATTATCCGCCATTTGGCCGCCATAGATGCCGGCGGCGGCGGTGAAATGGTCATTGGACCAGAAATAGGCGGCGCCAAGGCGGCGGTCTATACCGAAAATATCGGTCAACAGGCCGCGTTCCATGAAACTGATATTGAGCGAGGAGGTCTGTTCCTCCATCGAATTCATGGTCTTGAAATTACCAACCCGGACGCTGCCGGCCGGTAGCCGGTAGGTCAGGTGGACGTCGGACGGCGCTGGATCGTCGGGCAGCCAGTCATACTCAATTACGTATTTCAAATCTCCGAACTGGCCCTCGACGCCGAACCAAACGGTACGCCATTCGTCAGTGGCCGTTGGCGGGGTGCCGAGCGGGCTGGACCAGTCGACATCGGCGATGTCGAAATAGGCACGGCCGCGAAATTTGAAATAATTGCTCGTCGTCGCGCTGTCCCAGCGCGGACCTGGCGCCATCGAAAAATCCCAAGCCTGTGCCAGAGAGGCCGGTGTCGTCGCCAAAAACAGGCCGATGACCGCCGTCGCGAATGCTGGAGTTTTCATGGTACGCGTCCCTTCCGATTCCCCCTGCCGGGCGTTGACTGGTTCGGAAACGCGGCCCGCCGTTCGCACAGCAATGCCTGTCTTTTGCCCCAATCCCCGATATGTCAGGAGGCGTTCTGGCGGGAATGTCGCGGTGTTGCCAGTATTATGAAATCTCCTCCGGATTAGGAAACTGTTAGCTTTATGCAAATTTGGGCCTTGGCCGGCTCGGGTGTGGTCAGGCCTTCCAGCGCCCGACATGCGCGCGCGGGCGTGGCCGTTCCATCACGTCCTGGGTCGCGGTGCCTATATAGACGAAACCCGCGATGCGCTCGCCGGACCGCAGGCCGAGGGCATCCTTGATGTCGGGATCATAGGCATACCATTCCGTCAGCCATTGCGCGCCAAACCCCATCGCCGATGCGGCAATCAACAGGTTCTGACAGACGGCGCCGGCGGATAATTCCTGCTCCCACAGCGGCACTTTATGCTGTTCGGTCACGGTTGAGATGACGGCAATCACCAGCGGCGCCCGTTGAAAACGCTGCTGCTCGAACCGGGTCTGATCCGTGGTGGAATCCGGATTTTTGACGGCCCAGACTTTGCCGAGAATGGTGCCGAAACTGGCGCGGGCATCGTCTTCGAACAGGATAAAGCGCCAGGGGGCCAGCTTGCCGTGATCGGGAACGCGCGCCGCAATCCCCAGCAAATGTTCGACCTGGCTCGCATCAGGTCCCGGCTCGCTCAGCTCGATCGCTGGCGTCGACCGCCGCCGCGTGAGCAGGGCGAGCGTTTCCGCACTGGCGTGCGCGGGCGCCAGCGGTTCACCGGGCGCGGGAAAGTCGTGGGAAATCTTGTCGTTCATCGGGCGCCTCATGGGGGGTGAGAGAATGTCGCTTTGACGTTTGGGGCTGAGGATCGTTATATCTGTCGGGTAATAGTGTAACGACACCCCGTGCTTGCGGGAGAGAAAGTGTACCGATGACTGTGGAAATCGCTATCGATGATGACACGCCGGCCGACCGTCGCCGCCGCAAGGTGCGCGATGCGATCATCGACGCTGCCGAAGTCATTTTCTCCGCCGAGGGCGAAGAGGGCATCTCGATGCGCCGGCTCGCCGAGTCGATCGATTACAGCCCGGCCGCGATCTACAAATATTTCTCATCCAAGGATGATCTGTTCGAAGCGATCCGCGATACTTTCTTCGAGCGTTTGATGGAACGCATCCACGGGGCCCAGCTGGAAGGTGGCAATACCTCCAGCCTGTGTGCCCGCTGCATGCGCGCCTATATTGAGACCGGCATGGAAGAACCCAATCATTACATGATGGCGTTTTCGTCCGGCAAGAAAATCGCGCCGCATCTCCATGACGAACAGGATGTGGCCTTCCAGGCCGAGCACGCTCTGGTCGGTATGATCCAGGCGGGCATGGCCGAGGGCGTCTTCCGCAAGATCGATCCGAAAGTCGCGTCGAAAAGCGTCTGGGCCAGCCTGCACGGGCTGACGACGCTGATGGTCTCGATGGAAGGTTTCCCGACCGGCATGCCCGGTTCCGAACACGTCACGGCCGAGGCGGTGATCGATTTTCACACCGATACGATCCTGCGCGGCCTCAAGGCCTAGGCTGCAGTCTCAGTCCCAAAATCCCGGCATGATGACGACGAGGAAGCTGAGCACCTCCAGCCGCCCCAATATCATTTCGACGGCCAGCAACCATTTGGCGACGGCCGGCAGGGACGCGAAATTTCCACTTGGCCCGATGATGTCGCCCAAGCCAGGGCCGACATTGGCGATGGCGGTGGCACTGCCGGACAGGGCGGTGGTCAGATCGAGACCGGCAAAGCCCAGCGCGGTGGCGAAAATGACGAAGGTGGCGAAATACACCACCACCATCACCAGCACACCGATCCAGGCATCCTCGGCCAACCGGCGTCCATCGAATGTGCGCGACACCACGCGCGAGGGCCGGATCGTCGTGCGCAAATGGCGCACCACGATCTGATACAGCACCAGGATGCGGTAGACTTTCACCCCGCCCGCCGTCGAGCCGGCGCAGCCACCCAGGAAGGTGAGGAAGAAGAAGATCCCGCCGGCGGCATTGCCCCAGAGCGTATAGTCAACACTGGCAAATCCGGTCGTCGTAGCAACGGAGACGATATTGAAGCCGGCGGTGAGCATGGATTGGCCCAGCGTGTCGCCGCTATGGCGGAAATGCCAGAGCCCCAGCACGATTGTGAGCGTCAGCAGCACGCCGATATAGGCCGTCACCTGTGGGTCGCGGATAAAGATCGCGCGGTCGCCATTGAGAAACTTGATGAAGACGACGAAGGGAATCGCGCCGGCGAGCATGAATATGATCGCCGTGATGTGCATCGCGCCCGACTGGAAATAGCCAAAGCTGGCATCGTGGGTCGAAAATCCCCCGGTCGAAAGCGTCGTCATCGCGTGATTGAGCGCATCGAAGCCTGACATGCCGAGGATCGCGAACAGTCCGGCGCAGGCGGCGGTTAGCGAGCAATATATGACCAGGATGCGCACGACGAAGATGTGTGCCCGCGGCTCAATCTTCTCGGATTGGTCCGAACTCTCGGCCCGGAAGAGCTGCATGCCGCCAACCCGCATGAAGGGTAGGAGCGCCACCGCCGTCACGATAATCCCGACCCCGCCGATCCATTGCAGGAAGGAGCGCCAGAACAACAGGCTGGCGGGCCAGTTGTCGAGGCCCTGGATCACGGTCGAGCCGGTGGTCGTCAGGCCGGACGCGGATTCGAACACCGCATCGGTCCAACTCATCCCGGCCAGCAGGAAGGGCAGGGCGGCGATCAGTGGCATCGACACCCAACTCAGGGCCGTCACCAGAAACGCCTGGCGATGGTCGAGCTCGAGCCGGGCTGCGCCGCGGGTTGCGGCGAGAAGGATCAGGCCGAAGGTCACCGTTCCCACCAGCGGCAGGGCAAAAATGATCGGGTGACCACCCGTGCGGGCCATCTCGATGAAGAGCGGGATGGCCATGGTAGCCCCAAGCCCCGCGATCAGCAGCGACAGGACGTTGACCACCGGGTTGACCTGGCGCGGCGGATTGGTCCGGGACGTGTCGTCCTGGGGTGAACTGACCCCTTCCGATTTCAGGCGCATCACAGTCCCCATACGCGCCCCATACGCGAACGTCGGCTCGCCGTAGCGAACCAAGATTCTGCGATAGGCCTATCCGCAGGCGGGAGCAAGCCTGCCCGGACAGGTGTGCGGCCTGTTGGTCTGCAGGCGGCTGCTCAAAAGCGAATAGCAGCTATGTGAAAAAAGTGAACATCGTTTACTTTTCAAACGATGTTTCAGACCCTATATGGTCTGGTGAATTTAAAGCAAGGGTGGACACATGTCCGGAACAAGTCGGCGACTGGGTGCAAGAACGAGCGTGGCATTGGCCGCGATCACGGTGGCCATACTGATTTTTGGTGTCTCGACCCTGCGCGCCGATGCGACCTCGCAGGTGACGCCACCACCGCCGTTGCCGGTTGCGGTCGTCGCTGCCGATTATGCCAGCGATGCCAGCATTGAAGAGTTCTTCCCCGGCATGGTCGCGGCCCGGCGCCAGAGTGCTTTGGGCTTCGAGCGTGGCGGGCGGATTGATGTCATCGGCGTTGATGTCGGCGATCATGTTCAGGGTGGCGATGTGCTGGCCGTACTCGATACGCGCGCGGTCGTCGCCCAGATCGCCGCCGCCGATGCCCAAACCGCCGAAGCTGCAGCCCAGACCGCCCTGACGGCTGGCACTGAAGTGCGTCAGGCGCAATTGCTCGAGCGCGGTCATATCTCGCAGCAACGCCTCGACGAAGTCCGCACCGCGACCCGCGCCGCCCGGGCGCGCGAGAGCGCCGCCGCTGCCGCCGCCGACGCGATCCGGGTGCAACTCGATCTGGCAGAAATGACAGCTCCCTTTGATGGTGTCGTCACCGCACGCTTGGCCGATGAGGGCACGATTGCTGCACCCGGTCAGCCCCTGCTCGAATTGATTGAGAATGGCTCACTGGAAATCCGCGTCGGGTTGCCGCCCGCACTGGCTGCCAGTCTGAATGCTGACCGGCCTTATCGTTTCGTCGTCGATGGCGGGTCGATCAATGCCCGTTTTCGCGCTTCAACCGGTATTGTCGATCAACAGAGCCGCAGCGTCACCGTCCTGTTCGATATCGAGCCGGGCACGGTTGCGGTTGGCCAGATCGTCCGTCTCGCCATGGCAACGCCGATTGATGCCGACGGCTTCTGGGTGCCGACCTCGGCGCTCGCCGAGGGGCGGCGCGGTCTGTGGACCGTCTATGTACTCCAGCCCGACCGCGATGATTACCGGCTCGAAGGCCGTGTCGTTGAAACCGTGCGTATCGAGGCCGATCGGGTCTTTGTTCGCGGCGCAGTGGCGGATGGCGAACTTGTCCTCGCTTCCGGACTCGCGCGGATCACACCAGGTCTGCGCGTTGCGCCGGCCGTGCTTGAGGCGCGCGCGCAATGAGCACGATCTTCTTTCGCTACTCCCGGCTGACGATACTGGCCGTCATTCTGCTGGTCGCCGCCGGACTGGGCGCCTTCATGTCGCTGGGGCGGCAGGAGGATCCTTCGCTGGTCGAGCGATATGGGCTGGTTGTGACCGCGTCTCCGGGCGCGTCGGCAGAGCGCATTGAAGCCCTGATCACCACGCCGCTCGAGGACGCGATCCACGAATTGGCCGAGATCGAGACAACCTCATCCTCCTCGCGTTCCGGGATATCGATCATCCATTTGCAGATCCGCGATGATCTCACCGCCACCCAGGTCGACCAAGCCTGGACCCAGATCCGCGAACAGGTCGAAAGCGTGCGCCCGACCTTGCCGCTTGGCACGGGTGCGCCCGATGTGCGCCGGCAATATCTTGGGGCTGCAACGATGATCGTCGCCTTGTCCTGGGGCGATCAGGGTGATGAGAATTTGCCGATCCTCTCGCGTCTGGCGACCGATCTCGAAGGCCGGCTTCGCAATCTTTCCGGCACCGAGGAAACCGGTATTTTCGGCCAAGTCGAAGAAGAAATCCGCATCATTGCCGATCCAGACACCTTGGCCGCGCTCGGCCTCACCGTTGCCGATCTGGCCCGCCTGACGGCCAGCGCTGACAGCAAGGCGCCGGCGGGTGAATTGCGCGCCAACCAGGTCGATCTCAATGTCGAGATCGCCGGCGAATTCGACAGCGTCGACCGCATCCGCGCCATCGCGCTCGGGCAGGGGCCGAATGGTGAGTTCATTCGCGTTGGCGATGTCGCCGAAGTCGAAAAAGGGTCGCGCACGCCGGCATCCGCCATGGCAATGACGGACGGTCACCGCACCGTGCTGGTCGCGGCCTATCTGCAGCCGGAATTGCGCGCTGATCTGTGGTCGCAGGATGCCGATGCTGTCGTGGCCGAGTTTGCCGCCTCGGTGCCGGGCGTTCAGGTCGAGACGATTTTCCGCCAAGGCGATTATGTCGAGAGCCGGCTCAATGGCCTGGCGCAAAATCTCGGCTATTCCGGCCTGATCGTGTTCGCGGTCCTGTTCGTGATGATGGGCTGGCGTTCGGCCCTGATCGTCGGCTCGGCCCTGCCGCTGACCGTGCTCGCCGTATTGTTGCTGACCCGGATCTATGATGAGCCGCTGCACCAGATGTCGGTGACCGGCCTGGTCGTGGCGCTGGGTCTGTTGATCGATAATGCGATTGTCGTGGTCGATGAATACCGCCTGTTCCGGGCGCGTGGCCGCACGCCGATTGACGCGCTCGATGCCTCGCTCAAGCATTTGTTTGCACCTCTGCTGGCCTCGACCCTGACGACGGTGTTCGCCTTCGCGCCGATTGCGCTGATGCCCGGCGCTGCTGGCGAATTTATTTCGATGATCGGGATTTCCGTCATCTTCGCCGTTGTCGCCTCCTTCATCCTGGCGATGACTGTGGTCGGCGCCTTCGCCGCCTGGTTCGATGATGCCGGCGCCGGCGAAGAGCCCAAGCGATTCTGGCGCCATGGCCTTGGTGCCGGTCCGTTCGCGTCGCACTATCGCGGCTTGCTCGACACGATCACGGCGCGGCCCTGGATCGGCATTTTCGCCAGCGTTTTGCTGCCGATTGCCGGCTTTGCCGCCGCTTCGACCCTGCCGATGCAGTTCTTCCCGCAAACGGATCGCGACATGTTCCAGATCGAGTTGGAATTGCCGTCTTCGGCCTCCATCGAGGAGACCCGGCGTCAGACCGAACGGGCGCGTGAGATCATTGAGGGTTATGACGGCGTCGAGCGTGTCACCTGGGTGTTGGGGCAGAGCGCGCCGCGGACCTATTACAATGTGATCAGCAACAAGTCCGGCGTGCCCAATTACGCTTCGGGTTTCGTGCACACGTCGTCGAGTGCGGCGACGCGGCGCATCCTGCCGGGCTTGCAGCGTGAAATGCTCAACGCCTTCCCGCAGGCGCGCTTCCTCAGCCTGCCCTTCGAGCAGGGCCCGCCAATCCCGGCCCCGATCGAGCTGGTTCTGGTCGGACCGGAACTGACCGAGCTCAACCGGCTCGGCAATGAAATCCGCAGCGTATTGGCGACCACGCCGACCATTACCAACACGCTTGCTCTGCTGGAAATGGGTCAGCCCGTTGCCCGTATCATGGCCGATGAAGCATCGGCGGAACTCTCCGGCATGCGCCTTTCCGAACTCGCCGACCGCTTGCGCGGCGATCTGGACGGTGTCGTCGGCGGCAGTGTCCTGGAAGGTGTCGAGGAACTCCCCGTTCGCGTCATCACACGGGATAATCGGCGATCCAACCTCGCCTCTGTCGCCGGCGCGCCGCTGCGCTCGAGCGGTGGCAATGTGTTCGCCGCACCGCTCGCATCGCTCGGCGAGGTTACGTTGGCCCCGCAAGTCTCGGTCATCCCGCATGAGGATGGCCGCCGGGTCAATGCGGTCTATGGCTATCTTGAGCCCTACACCTTGCCCGCACCGGCATTGGCGCATTTTTTCACGGCGCTGGACCAAGCCAATATCGTGCTGCCGCCGGGCTATGAATTGCAGATCGCCGGCGAAGCCGCCGAGCGCGGCGATGCGATGGCGGGCCTGTTCGGCACCGCGATCCCGCTACTGGTCCTGATGATCGGCTCGGTTGTGCTCGCCTTCAACAGTTTTCGCTATGCCGGCATCATCCTGGTTGTGGCCGGTCTTTCGGTCGGGCTCGCCATGTTCGGCGTCTGGCTGTTTGGCACGCCGCTGGGCTTCAACGCCATTGTCGGCTCGATGGGGCTGATGGGCCTGTCGATCAATGGCGCGATTGTCGTACTCTCGGCCCTGCGCACCAATCCGGCTGCCGTGGCGATGCAGCCCGGCGCTGTGCAGGCGACGGTGATGGATGCGACGCGCCACATCTTCGCGACCACACTGACGACGATTGGTGGTTTCGTGCCGCTGCTGTTGTCGGGTGACGCCTTCTGGCTGCCCTTCGCGGCGGCGATGGTCGGCGGTGTCGCCGGCTCGGCGATCCTGGCGCTGGTCTTCGCCCCGGCGGCTTTTGTATTGCTGGCCCGCTTCGAGGACCGCAAACGGCGCCTCGGCGCGGTGATCCGAAAGTACAAACACAGGCAGGAAAACTTGCTGGCGGCGGCCGAACTGGCCTAAAGCGCTCCACAAACAGGAGCCAGACATGACTGAAACCCGCGGTCCTTGGACCGTCCATGCCGAGCGCATCGCCTACGAAAATCCCTGGATGCGGGTGCGCGAATTTGAAGTTACCCAGCCCGATGGGCAGCCCGGCTGTTATGCCGTGATGTCGCCGCGTAATCTGGCGCTCGCTGTTCTGCCCATTCATGACGATGGCACGATCACGCTGGTCGGGCAGCATCGCTTCCCGCTTGATCGCTATAGCTGGGAGATTCCCGAGGGCGGCGGCCGGCTGGATGGCGAGCCCCTAAACGATGCGCGGCGTGAGCTGAAGGAAGAGACGGGGCTGACCGCCGATGACTGGCAGGAAATCCTGCAGCTGGACCTGTCCAATTCGATCACCGATGAGCGCGCCCTCGGCTTTCTGGCCACCTGTTTGCACGAAGGCGAGCCCGAACCGGAGGGCACCGAAGTCCTGCTCACTCGCCGTGTGCATTTTCTCGACGCCCTCGAAGAGGCGATGTCGGGACAGATTCGTGACGCATTAACGGTGGCGATGCTGTTGCGCGCTCACTATATGGCGCAACAGGGCCTGTTGGCGTCCGGGCTTTCCGGTGTCATGCTGCGCCGTTGACGGCAGGGAGAAGCCGATGCCTCAGAGCCAAGCCAATGCACCGATTGCCGCGCGGACCGGCACCCAGGCCGTCTGGGCGCGTCTGCGCGTTGAAGCCGCTGCGGCTGCGGCCGAAGAGCCGATCCTCGCGAGTTTTCTCAACGCCGCCGTGCTGCGCCATGCCGAATTCTCCCACGCGCTGGCCTATTGCCTCGCGAGCAAGCTGGCCGATGCCCAGCTCGACGCCATGCTGGCACGCGATGTCGCCGAGGCGGCGCTGGCCGGCGATCCGGGCATTGTGTCCCAAGCGATCGCTGACATGGTTGCGGTCGAGGAACGCGACCCGGCCTGCAAAAGCGTGCTGCAGCCCTTCCTCTATTACAAAGGCTATCAGGCGCTGCAGCTGCACCGCGTTGCCCATTGGTTGTGGGCCGAGGGGCGGCACAATCTCGCCTTCCACCTGCAGAGCCGGGTCTCCGAGCGCTTTGGTGTTGATATCCATCCGGCGGCGCGGATCGGGCAGGGCGTGATGATTGACCATGCCACCTCCGTGGTGATCGGCGAGACGGCAGTGGTTGGCGATAATTGTTCCCTGCTGCACGAGGTCACGCTGGGCGGCTCCGGCGCAGCGCAGGCAGACCGTCACCCCAAAATCGGACGCGGCGTGATGATCGGCGCCGGCGCCAAGGTGCTTGGCAATATCGAGGTCGGCGATCATGCCCGCATCGCGGCTGGCTCGGTGGTGCTCAAGCCGGTTCCGGCCGGCTGCACGGTTGCCGGTGTGCCGGCCAAGGTAGTGGGCGATTGTTGTCCGCAACCGGCCCGAACCATGAATCAGACCTTCCCCGACGGCAAATAGCGGGCGGGGCCTGCGCCCGTTTCGCCGCCAGCGCCGATGATCGCAGGCATCGCACTGGACGCACCCCCCTTGCATGGGCTTATTTGTCGCCAATTCGAATCCCCCGACCGGAGAGACATCGTGAACAAGAACATGACCGCAGGCGAAGCCGCGAAACTGCAACGCTTCCTGCGCAACAAGCTGAACCCGGACATGGCGGTGCAATGCCGCAACCGCCCGGACGAATGCGCCGAAATTCATATCGGTGACGAATGTCTCGGCGTCGTCGCCAAGATCATCGACGAAGGCGAGACATCCTATGCGTTCGAAATCACCATCCTGGACATTGACCTGGAAGAGCTTTGATCGAACCGCCGACGACTGTGCTTGAAGCCCGGCAGGTCACCAAGACCTATCCGGGCGATATTCGCGCGGTTGCCGGCGTCGATCTGAGCCTGGAGCGCGGCCAATTGCTGGCCCTGGCCGGATCATCGGGCTGCGGCAAAACCACCATGCTCAAACTGATCAACCGCCTGGAGGAAACTTCGGGCGGTTCGATTTTGTATGAGGGCCAGGATATCGCCACCCTCGACCCGGTGGTGCTGCGCCGCTCGATGGGCTGGGTGATGCAGGGCGATGGTCTGTTTCCCCACTATACCGTTGCCGGCAATGTCGCGATCGTGCCGCGCCTGCTCGGCTGGGATGAGGCGGCAGTCACGGCACGTGTCCGCGAGATGCTCGAACTGGTCCGCCTCGATTACGCCGAATTCGCCGGCCGCTATCCCGACGCCCTGTCGGGCGGCCAGCGCCAGCGCGTCGGCTTTGCCCGCGCCTTGGCCGGCAAGCCTGACTTGTTGTTGATGGATGAGCCTTTCGGCGCGCTCGATCCGATCACCCGCGACGGGCTGCAACAGGATTTCATGGCCCTGCAGACGCAGCTCGGCTTTTCAACCTTGATGGTCACGCATGACATGGCCGAGGCGCTGATCATGGCCGACCGCGTCGCGGTGATGCGCGACGGGTTGATCGTGCAGAGCGGAACGCCGGGCGAATTGCTCAAATCCCCGGCCGATGACTATGTCGCCGCGCTGCTGGAAACGCCGCGCCGCCAGATGCGCCGGATCGCGGAGCTGGAGGCATGAGCGAGAATTTCGCCGAGCGCTGGGCCGAACTGCCGAATTTGCTCTCCGGGCATGTCCTGCTGTCGCTGGCAGCGATCATCGTGGGGATGGCAATCAGCGTGCCGCTGGGGATCTACGCCGCCTCGCGGCCACGCTTGGCTGGCAGCGTGCTCAATATCGCCGGGGTCATCCAGACGATTCCCGGCCTCGCCCTGCTGGCTTTGATGGTGCCGCTGCTGGGCGGGATGATCGGCTATTGGCCAGCTTTTCTGGCGCTGATGCTGTATTCGATCCTGCCGATTCTGCGCAATACGATCGTCGGGCTGCAGGGCGTCGATGCCGGTGTGCGCGAAGCCGCGCGCGGTCTGGGCATGACCGCGTCGCAGCGCCTGTGGCGGGTCGAACTGCCGCTCTCACTGCCGGTGATCGTCGCCGGGCTGCGCACCTCTGTGGTCTGGGTGGTCGGATCAGCAACGCTGGCAACGCTGGTCGGGGCGTCCAGCCTGGGTAATTACATCTTCGCCGGCCTGCAGACGCGCAATTGGCTCTCAGTCCTGTTCGGCTGCGTCTTCGCGGCCGGTCTGGCGATCGTGTTCGACCAGATGATCCGCCTGCTGGAACTCGCAGCGCGGACCCGACGGCGTGGCCTGGCGGGCGGGGTTGGTGTGGCTTTGGCGCTGGTGGTTGGCCTGTCGGTTGTGCCGGCGATGATCCCGGCATCGAGCCCGGCCGCTGTTTCGGCGACGAGCGAGAGCCGTGCGTCCACGGGGCCTGCGACCCTGGCCGGCCAGACGATCCGCATCGGCGCCAAGGCCTTTACCGAACAATATATCCTCGCCGCCCTGATGCAGGATGTGCTCGAAGATGCCGGCGCCACCGTCGAGCGCCGCGACAATCTTGGCTCGACCATCGCCTTTGATGCGCTGCGCTCTGGCGAGATCGATGTCTATGTCGATTACACCGGCACGATCTGGGCCACCGTGATGCAACGCGAACATGCGGCAGAGCGCCATTTGATGCTCGCCGAGATGACGGCCTGGCTGCACCAGCGCGACGGTATTCTCACCCTCGGACGGCTCGGCTTTGAAAACGCCTATGGATTCGCGATGACCCGCGCCCGGGCCGCTGAATTGGGCGTCACCAGCCTGGCCGATCTCGGCCCGCTCGCGGGCGAGCTCACAATTGGCGGCGATCCGGAGGTTTTTGCACGATCCGAATGGATTGGCGCCCGCGATACCTATGGTCTCGGCGCGATGCAGACGCGGGCGATGGATTCCACCTTCATGTATGGCGCGGTGCGTGACGGTCAGGTCGATTTGATCAGCGCCTACACCACGGATGGCCGCATCGCGGCCTATGATCTGGTGCTGCTGGACGATCCGGCCCACATCCTGCCGCCCTATGATGCGGTGATCCTGCTTTCTCCCCGTGCGGCCGCCTTGCCCGGCCTGGCCGAGGCGCTCGGTCCGCTGGTTGGCGCGATTGACGGCGACGCCATGCGCGGTGCCAATCGACGGGTCGATCTGGATCACCAGACGCCGATCCAGGCCGCCGCCTGGCTTGCCGACCAGATTGGGGATCAGTAATGGCGGGATATGTCGGCCATGGCCGCCTGCAGGACGATGAGTGGCTGATGCGCGCCTGCGCCCTGATGAATCGCGACCTGCCCTCGCATGCGCCGGAATACACACCGGAAACCGAGCTCAATCGCAGCTATACGACCCAGTCGGCTGAATTCGAAACCTTGCTGGCGAAGATCGATCCGGAAGGCGATATCGACCGCTCGATCTTCCCGACGCTGGCTTTCTTCACCGCCTCCGAAGGCTGGCCGCTCGACATCATCTTCGCGGCCATCGCCGCCTTCCTGGTCTGGATATTCATGCCCAATTGGTACGGGATCATGGAATACGCCGCCTATGGCGTGATCGCCGGCTTCGTCATGGTGCAATATCTGCGTGCCCGCCGCGTTCGCGAACGCGCGACGCGGGACATGCCGCTCCTGGGGTTGCATTCGGGCGAAGTGAACAGTCTGACGTTGCGGATGCTGGTGAAGTATCGGACAATGCCGGTGACCGTGCACTGAACTGCCGGCAGCGATCAGGAGGCAGGTGCCGTGATGACGGGGATATTGCACGGGCGTTGGGAAAAAAATCTCTTTCGAATTCTCGTGATGCTTGCCACGCTTCAGATGTTTTACACCATTTATTGGCTTGGACTGGAAGTCCTGGGGCGGCTGGGCTTATGGCCCGATATGCTGGTCAACTTCGATCTTGCGGCATTCCTGCGTAGCGAGTCGGAATTCAATCTGATCGCAATACTCGTTTTCACCTTTTTGTATTCGGTTGGCTATTTCCTGATCCTGTGGCGCAAGGCAGCGGCGGTCTGGTTTCTAGCGTTGGCCTTTATTGTTGGCCGCCTCGACTGGATTGGGTTGACGTTCAACTTGGTCTTCGACAATTTCGTCGGTGGTGCATATGAACTCGTCTTGCAGGCGATCATTGTGTTGCTGGGTTGGGATTTGCGTGGGCGTGGTGTGTTGCGTTGAACATCACGTCGAATCGCTCAGGAGAAACAGGCATTGATTGAAAACGGCGCCGGCCGTGAGAGCAAGCGCCGTCCAATTACCCAGCCCTGCAGCCGCTACAGCACTGTCAGCATCGTCGCCACCAGTGGATGGCGCACGATATCTTCCGCGGCCAGCCGGCAGACGGCGATATCCTCAAGCGGTTCCAGCTTGTCGGCGATGATGCCAAGCCCGGACATGCCGGGCAGAAGGTCCGATTGTGCCGGGTCGCCGGTGACGACCATTGTCGCGTTCCAGCCCAGCCGCGTCAGCAGCATTTTGAGCTGCACATAGGTGCAGTTCTGCGCCTCGTCGACGACGACGAAGGCATTGTTGAGCGTGCGTCCGCGCATATAGCCGATCGGGGCGATCTCGATCAGGCCCTCCTGCATCATCGCCTGCAGGCGCTTCGGCGAGAGCCGGTCGGCGAGGGCGTCATAGAGCGGGCGCAGGTAGGGGGCGAGTTTTTCCTCCATCGCGCCGGGCAGGAAACCGATCGATTCGCCGGCTTCGACGGCGGGCCGTGAGAGGACGATCCGGCTGACCGATCCGGCTTCGAGCGCTTCGACCGCCTTGGCGACGGCGAGATAGGTCTTGCCGGTGCCGGCCGGCCCGAGGGCGAGGACGAGATTGTGCTCGTCGACCGCCTTCATCAGCACCGCCTGGCCTTCCGAGCGTGGTTTGACGTTCTTGACGTATCGCTGGTCGCGCATGGGGTCGCGCGTTTCCGGGCTCCATTTGGTGCCGGGAAAGAGGGCGCGGACCTTGGTTTCTTCGGTCTGGTAGTGGGCTGCGTTGAATTCACCGGTGCGCGTGCGACGTTTGACGATACGTTTAGTCATGGCTCGGATCTCCACACATGAAAAACCCCTCGGCCAAGGGCAGAGGGGCGACAGGGTTGTTGCGATAGGGAGGCTTCGGAAAACTCCGGCAGGCAGGGCGCGGCAGCGCCATATTCAGGTGGGCTTGGGTGCAGACTGTCCATGACGTCTGATCGGGCCTTCCGTCCGGAGTTACCGAAACGATTGCGAGGCAGCACCCCGAATCGCAGCTACAGTGTGAGTGTAGCGTGATGAACAGAGTCTCAACGCCCGCGACGCGCCCATTTCACGAAATTCAACACGGAGACAGACATGGCCATTTATGCATTGGGTGATTCTCAACCGGACCTTCCCGCTGGTGGCCAGTATTGGGTGGCGCCGGATGCCTGCGTGATCGGGCGTGTGATCCTGCGAAAAAACGCCAGTGTCTGGTATGGTGCCGTGGTGCGTGGGGACAATGATCCGATTGAAATCGGTGAGGATTCCAATGTCCAGGATCTCTCCGTCCTGCACACCGATATCGGCGCGCCGCTGACAATCGGCAAGGGCGTGACGATCGGTCATCGCGCGATGTTGCACGGATGCACGGTTGGCGATTATTCGCTGGTCGGGATCGGCTCAACCATTCTCAACGGTGCCGTGATCGGGAAAAACTGCATCATCGGCGCCCATGCCCTGATCACCGAGGGCAAGGTGATTCCCGACAATTCACTGGTCGTCGGCGCGCCCGGCCGCGTCATGAAGACGCTGGGCGAGGACATGGCGGAGATATTGAAGGCTTCGGCCGATCATTATGTCGAGAATTGGCAGCGCCATAAACGCGAGCTGCGCCGAATCGACTAACCGAGCGCGCCTTCAATCCAGTGGGAGCCGTGCCTAATTAGCGCGGCCCCAGAGATTGCGGATGTTTTCGTCGGCATCGCGTCCCAGATTGAACCAGGCGGCGCGATCATGGGTGGCGTCGATAATCAGCAGCCGATCATCGCGATCGAGGATGTGGCTGAGCTCATTGCGAAGCACGGCGGCCGTCGTCGGCCCGCGCAGCAGCCAAGTGCCGGGCGTGATCTGTTCCAGCTCGCCATAGGCGGTGAGCGCGGTGCGAAATTCCGGGCCGGCTTCCGACTGGATTTCCGTCACGATCACGAAGTTAGCCGGGCGAACGCCTGCTGTGACACGCTTTTCCGGGGCGGGGCCGCCGGAATTGTCGGCGATCCAGCTGGTGAATTCGTCCACTTCAGACGCGGCGCACCAGCCTTCATCACGCGCATTGGAGACCTGGGAATGGGCCGCAATCCGGCCTTCGCTGACGAAAGCCTTCATCTGCGGCGGCGTATAAGGGCCGTAAACGCGGCCTTCGACTTTTACAAACCAGGACATTGCAATTCCGTCATCGCGAGGCATTTCGGTTCTTTCTCGCACTTCCACAACTACTTCCTATAGCCCGGATGGGGCAAAAATCGGGCCACCCCGGCGAGATTGCCGGGGAAACACGACTTGAATTCAAATGGGGCGTCGATCAGGCGGCTTCGCTACTCTTTTTCTCAGCGTCAGGGGGATCGAACACGACCGCGAAGCCATTGTCCAGAATACGAGCCACACAGCCTGTCATTTCACCCACACGTAGCAATTCGCCCAGACGGGGCCTTTCGAGGCATTCGAAGGCGGCGCCGGTCACCGAGACGTCCAGCACATTGGCCTGGATCACCACGCCGTCATTGAGCAGGATGCGGGCGCGGCCGCGCCCGGGCTTGCGCGCAGCGGTACGATCTTCTTCCAGACCGAGCCGGTCCTTGTTGAAACGCCAGGTGATGGTGTCGGCCAGCTTGTCGCGCTTGCGCGAGGTGGCATTGAAGCGGACCGAAAATTCCGCACCCTCAACGCGCACAATTGTACCTTCGATGCGGCCGATACTGGTGATCATCAGGATGATTTTGGCATTGGCGGTTGGCGGCGCGCGCGAGATCACACGGGCGCCGCCCGGTGAAATATCCACCAGGGTGCAGGCGTGCTCGCCCAGTGTCTCCGACCAGAACCGACCGTGCAGCTGTAGCAGAACGCGAGTATGCCGGCGCCGTTCCTGGGCGCCGCGGGCTGCGATCCTGATTTTGCGGCGGTCCAACCGTCCGGTTTCCTGCTGCATGGCGCAAACCTCCTGCACCGATCGAGCATAGGCGGCAGCGGTTAAGAAGTGTTTTCAGCTACTGATCGTTGGCGATCATCACAGACAGCCGCGAATCGGGCCGTGCCCGCGGCGGAAACAGGAAGCCCGGATTGGCTGGCGGGCGCACTTCGCGCAGGCTGGTACGGATGATGGGACGCCCGCGCAGCGTCTCAATCGGCTCAAGTGGCTGGAACAGGCCCAGTGTCCGGTCGACCAGACCGTCCGGACCGCGCAGCGGCAGGAAGCAGACTTCAACCTGGATCTGATTCATGTCCATGGTCGTTGCCCGTGCGATCACCGAGGCCGGAGAGACCCCGCCGAGCGAGGCTTCGAGCGCGGCCTGGATATGGGTCGCATCATGTCCGCGCCACAGGCTGAGGAAGTTCTGGTCGCGAAACTCGCGTTGATACAGTGCGCACAGGCTGGTGCCGGCGAGCCGGAAGACATGATGTTGCGGATCGATACGTCCCAGAATGAAAACATGACCGAGCAGAGCAGCGATATCCTGCGGTTCGATATCTGCGCGATACGGCGCCGCGCCGCCAAAGCGACGGGCCTGCCAATAGGCGTGTAAGGCTTTCGATTGCGCGTGGCGCATCTCATTCTCCAAACGGCTCGATCAGTCTGCCAGCAGGCATAACCGCCGCACTCGCTTGGGTTGGGGTTTCAAGATCGGGGCCATACGCGCAACTGGAGAAATGCCGCAAATACGCTCGCCGGGGGCGGGAGTCGCCTGTTCGGGGAAAACGGCCCGCCGCTTGCAGTGTCGGGGTGAGGATAGAAGGAGCATGACCATGCGCGTATCAGCCCGGCACGGTTTTCTCGCTTTGGCGAGTGCGGCATTCGTTTTGTGTATCAGCCCGGTCGCGCCGGAGCGTGCGCTTGCGGACGGGTGTAACTGCACACCGCCACCGCCGCCTTCCTGTTGCAATCATGGCGGCGGTCACACGGTCAATGTGCCCAACATCAATATTCACGGCGGCAATATCAATGTCGGCGTCAATGTCTCGACGCGCGTTAATGTCACGACCAATGTGACGACCAATGTCGATGCCTCGTCAAACGCGACGGCCAATGCCGGTTCGCGCGCTGGAGCGGGTGCCGGCGCCGGTGCGATGACCTTTATCGGTGGCGGCAGCTACACACCTTATACCACCGCTCCGGCGGCAACCGCGATCACCGGTCTCAATGTCACCGGTTTGGAGCAGGAAGCTGAATACGAATACAGCGAAGAGCAACGCTCGCGCTGGGTTGAGGAATGGCGCCTCGTGCGCGCCGTCTGCGTCGACGATACCGGCACACCGCATCCGGCATCGCGCGTCGACAATGCCGACCGCGTTACTGCGACCTTTGACGGCGAGGTTTATCGCTGTGTTGCCGGCACGGCGATGCAGACGACGATTGGCTGGCGCCAGGACGGACAGGATGTCTGGACCGATGCCCCGACCATCATGTGCCGCAAGGGCGAGGCCCTGCGCCACAGCCCCGGTGGCAGCCTGGTTTGCGCCACCCAAGAGCCACGCCGCAATTGCAATGAGCGCTCGCTGCTTCGCATGTATGGTCCTGGCACCAAGCTGGTCTTCATGCGCCGCGAGGAACATTACACCGAACAGGTCCGCCATGAACGCAGCCGTGAAGCTGTGCGCCTGAGCTCGATGACCCTGATGCTTGATGGCGGCGTTGGCGGTTACCGGTAACGGAAACAGACACTCACATGCCACTCGGCATGGCCTGGCCCCGGTTCACAAGACCGGGGCCTTTTTTTGCCTGAAATCCGGGGCTCTATGCCGCTCAGCTCTCGAGCGTTTCGTCGAACCAGCGCAGTGACATGCAGGACAGGCCGGCATCGATACGGCCGATCTGCGTCGTCTCCAGCGCCACCACCTGATAGCCGGACTGGTCGAGCATCTCGATCGTGCGTGGAAATTGCGCCCCGACCAGAACGACATCATTGATCCGCAAGGCATTGGCCGCCGCCTCTTCGCCATCGGGAATAATCAGGGTTTCGAAATCATCGAACACGCCACAGGCCGCCAAGCGGGCGGTGGTGAGGATGCAGTTTTCCTCGATCAGCGAGCAATCTGTCTTGAAATGCAACACGCCGGGCGGCGTCGTCACGGTTCTCGAGGCATGGCCCAGCTTGGTCAAACAGGCCCCGAGCGCCCCGGCCCCGGCCGCGTTGGTGCGCGCTGACAGTCCGATCAATACATGGTCCGGCGTCACCAGCACATCGCCGCCATCGGCAAAGCCCTTGCCCGGCAATTCCAGCACCGTCTCGAATCGCTTGCGCAAGGCGGGGGCGAGCAGGGCCGTCTCGCCGCGCCGTGCCGGATGGCCCGGCCGCAGCAGGATCGCACCGCCGGAAAACACCAGCGCCGGATCTTCCACAAACACCGAATCGGGAAACGCTTCCAGCGGTGGCAGAACCGTCACCGCCAACCCGGCCGCCTCCAGCGCGTCGAGATAAGCCGCATGTTCAGCCGCGACGCCCTGAGCACTCGGATCGCCCTGATCCACGGCGCGCAGGCCCTGCACCACAGAGGCGGAAGGCTCGCGCACCAGCGCAGCATTGAAGCGATAAACGGGACGGGCGAGGGGCATGGGATCGGCTCCGGAAAAGGGGACAGGTATATTTAACGCCGCAATCTTGTGTGCAAGCGCTTACATTGCGCATGGCGTTAAATATACCTGTCCCCTTTTCCTCCCCACGCAAGGCCGACCTCATGATCCCCCTTTCCATTCTCGAACTCGCCCGTGTCACCCAAGACGGCGATATCCGCGCCGCGCTGGATCGGGCCCGCGATGTTGCGGTCCATGCCGAGCAGTGGGGCTTTGAGCGGATCTGGATTGCCGAGCACCATAACTTCGCCGGCATCGCCAGCGCTGCGACCTCGCTCGCCATCGCCCATATCGCGGCGGGCACCAACAATATCCGCGTCGGCGCCGGCGGCATCATGCTGCCCAATCACGCGCCCTATATCATCGCCGAACAATTTGGCACTCTGGCGAGCCTCTATCCCGGCCGCATCGATCTGGGCCTTGGCCGCGCGCCGGGCACCGACCAGGCGACCGTCAGGGCGCTGCGGCGGACGCCCGGCTCCGATGACCGCTTCCCCCAGGATGTGCTCGAATTGCAGGCTTGGCTCGCCCCGTCCCAGCCGGACCAGACCATTCAGGCGATCCCCGGCGCCGGCACCGAGGTCCCGCTCTGGATCCTCGGCTCGAGCCTGTTCGGGGCCCAACTCGCCGCCGAGCTCGGTCTGCCCTATGCCTTCGCCTCCCATTTCGCCCCCGCCGCCCTGATCCCGGCGCTGGAATCCTACCGCACCCGCTTCAAACCCTCCGCCCAGCTGGCCAAGCCCCACGCCATGGTCGGGGTCAACATCATCGCCGCCGACACCGATGCCGAAGCGCGCCGCCTCGCCACCACCCAGCAAATGAGCTTCACTAACATGATCCGCGGCACCCGCGGCCTCAGCCAGCCCCCCATCGACGATATCGAGACCTATTGGTCCCCCGCCGAGAAAGCCCATGTCCAGCAGATGATGAGCGTCTCCATTCATGGCGGGCCGGAGACGGTTCGGGCCGGGATCGAGGCGCTGGTGGCGCGCACCGGGGCGGATGAGCTGATTGTGGTGTCGGACATTTATGAGCACGCGGCGCGGCTGCGGTCGCTGGAGATTATGGCGGGGTGATTAGAGTACAGGGACAATGCCAGGGAGGGCGCGACGGTCGATGCCAACGGCTTCAGTGATTTCCACTAACGCCGCTTCGAGGTCGGGGGCGAGCTCCTTCATGCACTTGGACACCTCGATGGCCACTAGACGCAAGGTGTGCGCGGCGCTGTCGGAAGAAACGGATGCTGTACCCCACTGGCAGTCTTGAGAACTCCGCATCTCGTCGAACGCTTCCTTTCGGAATTCCTTGTATTCTTCGACACTGCCTTTCAAGTTTTGACAAAATCGGTCCAGTTCCACAATTCGGTCGGATATTTCCAGTCTGCTGATCGCGGCAAACACGCCCAAATCTTCTGCGGCTGGCAATGGCGACGGCCCTGCATAGGCAACTGGCCGCGTTGCCGCAGTCATCGCGCCAAGCCACTCATGATCTTTGCCCGGGGGCGACTGCATATTGAGCGCCTTCGCAGTCATCTCCACATGGCCAGCGCTGACTACAAAGTAGTACGCAATCCGCGTGAGTTTTTGTGCGATTTCCGCACGTGTATCCAGTTCCCTCTTTTCTCGCTCGAGCTGAGCATTGGCGGTTGCCGTAGCACGCGCACCAATAATAGCGCCGGTGACACCGACACCTACGGTCACGATGAAGTTGACGAACCATCGAAGTGAATCAGCGAGAGTGAAGCCGGCAATGAGGGCGGATTTTGTGATTTCGGGATCTTCCAATCATCTCTCCAAGGGCGGGCTGACTAGCCGAGAGGGATTCCCGGCGCGGTGTGCCATTGATATTCTATCGGAGGCTGCATTGCTTTCACTATGCGCGGCCTCTGCTCTTGTCGAGTGCATCGTTGGCCTTCCCACCCGCTCCCACCCCTAAATCCCTTGCCAGCCAGTGCGCCAGAGCGGCGTTGAGCCGTCAAGGGCGCCGGAGGCGCCGCTGAGCGGGCATGCCCCTTGACGGCTCAACGCCGCTCTGGCTGGATCCAGGCATGGGTTTCAGGGCGCGCTGTGGCCCGCGTGGCGGCCACATCTCCTACCCAAAAATAACAACGCGTTGTCATCCCTGACGGATGCCCGGACGCGAAGCGGTCCGGGCGTAGATCAGGGACCCAGACGCCTGACAAATCTCCGTCAGCCTCACCGTCCGAGCGTGAAAAGCTTCGCCATGGCGCGTCTGGGTCCCTGATCTGCGCCCCGCCTTCGCGGGGCATCCGTCAGGGATGACAAGGTTTTGAATTTTAACAGGAAAGTTGGTATTTTCCCGCAATCCGCCCTGCGAGGCGGTCACCAGCTCCGCCCCGGACTTCGTCCGGCGCACCTCTTCCATCAAGGAAGAGGAGGGTGATTATCGCTGACGACTTGCCCGCCTCCCTCCTCTTCCTTGATGGAAGAGGTGGCCGCGAAGCGGTCGGAGCTGGTGAGGATGGCGGGTGCGACGGTAGGCGGTAGGGCGCTTATCCCCCACATCTCACAACTACCCCCCGTCATCCCGGCGAACGCCGGGACCTCGCGTGACACGTGCGGAGCCTATGAAATCGAGGTCCCGACTTTCGTCGGGATGACGAATTTTGAGTGATCTTATCCCCACCCTCGTCACGCGCGTCCATAATCCCCGCATCGGCTGCCGAGCGGGGCGTTTCTAGACCGT
>TARA_R110002051_G_scaffold3131_1_pt1 | contig 42031 bp, 37 predicted proteins | sample TARA_R110002051 | Tara Oceans TARA_R110002051 (sample SAMEA4397023) | marine metagenome | biome: Polar Biome; feature: [MES] marine water layer (ENVO:01000295) within the mesopelagic zone...; material: water (ENVO:00002006), including particulate matter (ENVO:01000060) such as...... | reverse complement strand
AAACAGAGGTTGCAATCAGTCAAATCCCTCCTCTTTATTTTAATTGAGATGCAAAAATAGAAAAAATGTTCTGTTCCGTATCTTAATATGATGTTATTTATTGACTCATTTAAAAGAATTCATAAATATCACTCTTGAATTGTCTTTTTTAAAGATTATACTTTACCGATAACAACACATATCTAGGCTGTACAAAATAAGCTTGCGTACTAAAATATAATTCGTTGGTACTATCTCTATTCAACGTATTCGTATTCAATAAATTAGTTCCTTTTATTCCGTATTCCCATCGACTATCTTTCTTCTGGTATGTTAAGTCAGATTCTAAAAAACTGTAGGTATTAGAGATTGTATTGGCATCGTCTGTATAATTATAATAATCATAATCTACCGTAAAAATAAAGTTCTTTAAAAAACTGGCATCAAAACGAGCATAAGGCCTGCTAGTGAAAAATGTGGTTTCTAAATCTCCATTCTCGTAATTATTTATAGTATACCTATAGCCTAATTCTAAATTAGGAGCGTCTTTGAAATTAGTGGAAAGTGCTGCATTATAATTCTGCGTTAATGAGTTTGAGGTACGTTGCGTATCATCAACCAAGTTATTGGTGGTAGACCAACCCAAATTACCTTGAACAGATGCCTTTATTTTACCGAAGGTACGTTCATACTTTCCGCTTGCGGTTAAAGACTCATCATCAAAATTAGAGTTGATAGTACTACTCACCCTATTAATACCTATAATATTCACTCCACTTTTTAAGGCATCTATTCTTTTGGTATACGCCACGTTAGCAAAAATATTAGTGAAATTGAACATATTAAAGCTGAAAAAATTAAGCGATACATTATGATTTAAAGCACTTTCTAAATCGCGATTACCACTGTAGAGCGAGTTATAATTATTAAGCAGATACCCTTGTGCAAAATTGCTGACATCTGTAAATGATCTAGTTACTCGATAATTGAAACGTAGATTTTCAGATTTTTTCAGTTGTGCATTAATATATACATCTGGCAGTAAAGATGTTAAGTTATCTTCTACTATAGTACCTAATTGTTCATTCTTTACATTGAACTGATGCAAGGTTACTCCGGGATTAAAAGTAAATATGCCCGAAATAACTTTATAATGTAGCCCTGCATAAACATCAGAAACATGAAAGGCTACTTCATTACCAAATTCATCTCCGCTCAGATTTAACACATCTTCATTATCTAATATCTGAAAAATGTTAGAATTGAAATTCTGATTACTTTGCGTAGTACCCAATGTTAGATTGATGTTACTCTTTGTACCCAAAACCCTATAATAATCTACCTTGGCATCGACCTTATTGGTCACAACCGATTTAGCCTGATTGATATTATACAAATCCTGAGTTTCATCTACCGGGAAAATATCAACAAAAGCAAATTCGTTTCGTATTGCCTCATAAAAAGGATCTTCATCGGCATATAAATATTGCGCCTCTACCGCAAATATATTTTTCTCGTTTAAAGTGTAGTAGATATTTAAATTCTGATTTACAGATAAAGGTTTTTGCTTTTTTACTTCGTCAATTTCATCGGTAATAGAGGAAATGGAAAGTACATTGACTTCCTCTGTGTCATCTGACTGTTTTAACAATGCATCATAATCTAACTGAAAATCTTCATTAGGTTTGTATTTCGCACTCAACTTTGCCAATCCTAAGTGTATGGTCTGATCTGTATTGGTTGTGGTGCTTTCGATATCATTACTTGCAATATATGATGTGGTTCCTTCTGATTTCATGAGCGTACCGGTGTAAGAATAAATTCCAAATCCGCTTAAATCCAAACCATCCATTGGTGCATAACTAAAATTAGCTGCTGCAAATTTGGTGTCAATATCATTAGCCCTATTGTTCTGTGCAGAAGAAAGTCCTAATGCATCTGCACCGGTAGAAATGGAGCTTCCTCCTCTTGAATTCAAATTTCTGAATCCGCCTGTAAAGTTTCTGTAATCGTTACGCGTAAATGGCACTTCACCAATATTGTTTAAATCGGTGATGATATTAATACTGTATTTAGGACTGTAGTAAAATAACTTCGGATGAGCCAAATACCTATCATCAGGACCGTAACCTGCCGTTATTTCTCCGAACCAAAAATTCTTTTTTCCCTCTTTCAGCTTTATATTTAAAGCCACATTATCGTCATCATTGGTCAATCCTTTCATTTGAGAAACCTCATTGAAATTACGCAATACCTCAACCTTACTTAAGGCATTCGCCGGAATGTTCTCTACCGCCAATTTGGTATCGCCATCAAAAAAATCCTTGCCTTCTACCATGACCTTGCTCACGGCCTTACCTTCTACCTCTATTTGACCATCATCGTTTATTTCAATTCCCGGAAGGTTTTCCAAAACATCTTTCAACTTCTTTTCCGTACCGGAAACAAAGGCATCTGTATCATACACAATGGTATCCCCCTTAACCGAAACCGGCATCTCATAAGTAACATCTACCTCATCTAATTGTGCCGCCTGCTCTTGCATCATAATATCTTTGACAGCATCTTGCTCACCAGCAGTAAATGTGAACGATTCTGGTTTAAAGCCTAAGTAAGTGACTTTTACCGTATACTGTTCCCCTGTTTTCAACTTCAATTTAAAAAGTCCCGCATGGTTGGTAATTCCGTAAGATTCCAATCCTTGTGTCGCTGTATTTATAGCAATTACATTTGCCATATCTACACCAACTCCCAAGCTATCCTTTACGGTACCTGACAACGATACTTCTTGAGATGAACCAATTGTTGCCACTAGTAGCAATAGTATAAAAAGCACTTTGTTTTTCATGTGAAAGCTATAAAAAAGAATGAATTATGAAGTACTTATTTAGTTTGGTCTACCGCCACCACGACCGCCACGGTTTCTGAAATTCTCTCGCATTTCTTTCATCTTTTCTTGAGAGATTTCATCATACTCTGCTTGTGATACCTTTTTACCTTTACTTGGTGCTTTTATTTCAATTTTCTCAGAAGGATTCATTGTAATTTCTGAGCATACAATTGTAGTAATATCATCGTTTACCGCTAATATTAAACCCGGCAACCCCCAATAAAGTCCAGGACCTTGATTTATTGGAATTTCTGGTGTATACCAAGCTACGATTTCTACTTCCTTAATCGTAAATTCTTCGTCTTTCTTCTCTTCATCTTTATTTTCTTCTCCCCTACTCGGTCTTCTGAGAATAGCACTCATATTTGGTCGTTTAATGGTCTTAGTTGCTGTTGCCTTAAAAGCAGTGTAATTTCCAATTTTCTTAGATTCGCTACCCATTTTCCACTCTAAGGCTTCTAACTCATCATCGATTAAGAAAATTTTACCTAGCAACTCGTTTTTTATCAAATAGCGCTGCTCTTGAATGTTCTTATACAAATCGCCATCAATACCAGCCATAGCTCCAAAGCGCGGACCGCGACCGCCACCTCTTTCACCTGGTTGTTCCAATTTTTCTTCCTCTTTATAAATAGATGCGGTTTGGTTGAAGTTGAGTACAAAGGTTTTTTCATTTGCCTTTTTAATACGCTCTAGCATATCCTTCTTTCTATCCTCTGGTATATTTCTATTCCCAAAATCAAAGTTCACTTGAGTTTTGCTTTGGTAAACTGCCTTACCTTGAAAGTCTTGTGCATGTAAGCCAACGCTCAAAATAACAATCACAAATGCTATAAACCACTTATATCTCATCTTTTATATGTATTAGAATGATTGTTTGACATTTTATTTTGTTTATGGTTTAATTGAACTTCAATAATATTTATACTTCTATATTTTTTTAAGTCATATAACTAATATGTTTTTACTTCCTGATGTTATCTCGTATCTTGTACCACCTAATCTATGTTAGATTAACAACACAACCATTAATCAATTTAATTCTATGCACATAGCAGTTGCCGGAAATATTGGTGCAGGAAAAACAACCTTGACCAGATTACTATCAAAACATTATAAGTGGGAAGCGCATTTTGAAGATGTAGTTGAAAACCCATATTTAGATGATTTTTACAATCAAATGGAACGCTGGAGTTTTAACCTTCAAATATATTTTTTAAACAGTAGATACCGCCAAATTCTACAAATTAAGGAAAGCGGTAAAGAAGTTATACAGGACAGAACTATTTATGAAGATGCACATATTTTTGCACCGAATTTACATGCTATGGGCCTTATGACAAATCGTGATTTTCAAAATTACTCTAGCTTGTTCGAACTAATGGAAAGTTTAGTTGACCCGCCAGATTTACTAATATACTTACGTAGCTCTATACCTAATTTGGTAAAGCAAATTCACAAAAGAGGTAGAGAGTATGAAAACACTATTTCTATTGATTATCTAAGCCGATTAAACGAACGTTACGAAGCTTGGGTTCATGGGTATGAAAAAGGTAAAATGCTTATTATAGATGTCGATGATTTAGATTTTGTTGATAATCCTGAAGACCTAGGACTAATATTGAATAAAATTGACGCTGAAATAAACGGATTATTTTAGTTAACTCAGCATTTACAACGGCCCCTTTGGAAAATTTTGAACAGAAAGTAACCCAATTTCTTCAAGCAGAAGAGCCATTTTTATTCATTATTGACTTTAAAAAGTCTAAAAAACTGGTTTATTCTTTTGAAGAAGCCGTTCGTGAGAACATTTATTTCAATATTAACGGAATTGGTAATGACGATTTACTATTAAATAATGTACCTGATAAAAAACCTATCCTCCTTAAACCAAAACCTATATCTAAGGTAACTTATGAAAAAGCTTTTTCTAAGGTTAAAAAAGAAATAAACAACGGAAATAGCTTCTTACTGAACCTCACATTCCCAACACCTTTAAAACCAGGAGTTGACTTAAAAGAAATATACCAAAAAGCATCTGCTCCTTATAAACTTTTATATAAAGACAACTTTGTTCTTTTCTCTCCAGAGTGCTATTTAAAAATTAAGGATGGTAACATTTTTTCTTACCCCATGAAAGGCACGATCAGTAATGATGTGCCAAATGCTGAAGAATTATTACTCACAAACAAAAAAGAAATTTACGAACATAATACCATTGTAGACCTAATAAGAAACGATCTTTCTATGATTGCAAAAAATGTTCGTGTTAATAAATTTAGGTTTGTCGAAAAAATTAATAAAGGAGAGCAAGAACTGCTGCAAACAAGCACCGAAATACAAGGTAAATTACCAAAAACATGGAAAGACAATTTTGCTAGTTTACTTTTAAAAACATTGCCCGCGGGTTCTATTACTGGTGCGCCAAAGAAAAAAACCATTGACATTATAGAGGAAGTTGAAATTATGCCAAGAGGATTTTATACCGGTATATTTGGCGTTTTCGATGGCTCCCAAATAGATAGCGCCGTTAACATTCGTTTTATTGAACATATAGACGGACAATACTATTACAAAAGCGGTGGTGGAATTACACATTTAAGCTCCCTAGACGAGGAATACCAAGAACTATTAGAAAAAATTTATGTACCCACTTTTTGAGTCAGTTTGTATTGAAAATAGTCAAATTAAGAATGCCCAATACCACGAAGCTAGATTTAGAACGTCTTATATTCAACTTTATAAATCCTATCCTAACTATTCTTTATTCGATGGTATTCATTTAACGAATTTGGACAACACCTTAAAATACAAATTACGTATTGGCTACAAGCAACATGGTACGCGATTCTCTATTTCTGAATATGAAAATAGCATACCTACATCACTTAAACTTGTTAGCGACGATACCATTTCTTATAACTTAAAACAAAACAATCGCAAAAAATTAAATAACCTCTACTTACAAAAAGGAGACTTAGATGATGTATTAATAGTTAAAAAGGGATGTATTACTGATGCTTCTTATTCTAACATACTTTTTACAGATGGAAACAAAATAGTAACACCATCTACCCCACTTTTACAAGGCACATGTAGAGCCAGACTTTTAGCTGAAAACCTTATAATGGAAGCTAATATTACAAAATCTGATTTGCAAAATTTCAAAAGCTTTCAATTAATAAATGCGCTAAATGATTATGATAAAAACAGATGGCTTCCAATAAAAAATATTATGGATTATTAAATAAATCCATTCTTCTTAGCGTGTTCTATAGCTTCTGAAGTTTTATTCACCATTAAAAAAGGTATATCTGTAAAATTGGAAAAAAGATTTTCTATCCGTGCCATTCGTTTTGAATGATTTACACTTCTTAAATAAATAGCTTTTATTCGACCTGGAAATAACGTAGATATTTCTTGATAAATATCTCCATCTTTTTCTCCACTATCTCCTATTAAAATAAAAGATAATTTAGGGTAAGCTTTTAAAAGGTTACTTATTTCACGCTGTTTTTGTGGCTTCTCATCATTCTTTCTACGCATTCTAAAGCTGGCCATACTGCGTAATAAAATAGGTCCTTTAGGAAAGTTATTTGTTTTTAAAAAAAGCTCTAAATACCTATATAAATTCCATGGGCTATGGCTCACATAAAACAATGGATTTGCCTCATTTCCTGTTTTTCCATTATGTAGTTTCATGTAAAAATCTGAAGCGCCTTCAAGCTGTAAACGTTTAGTAGCGCGCTTAAACATGGTATTTATTATTACCTTCCATTTCAATGAAGAAACTACACCTGTATGTAAAATAGTATCATCTATATCACTAATGACCCCAAACTTAGCATGCTCACTAGGTATCAACATTTCACCAGGAAAACGATTTTGTTGTAAAATTTCTCTTTTCATGGTTGTGTCAGAGAATGAAAGCTCAAAATTTAACCATCCTTCATCATTGGCTAAACTTTGTAAACCTTCTATATTCTCATCAATTAAATAATAACCATCATTATCTGTTGCACCCTCAACGGTATGTCCATTAGAAAAAGTAATTTTAATAGATGAATTTTTTATTTCGTCGGTTTCAAACCTCTTCCAAGTATTCCCCACTAAATTGAAAATACCTTTTTGGTCTAAATCTATACTTTCATCCTCAATAGCACGACCACGCACATACAGCCTGGTAGCACTACCATAAGACTGAAAGTTAATAATCTGAAGCTTGTCTTTTTTGAAAATACCCATCGCGATAAAATTACGGTCTTTCAACAACCTTTTAAATAATTTTTTACATAATTAATGAAATGCCATCCTGGTTAAGTCAAAACCAAAAAAAAGCCAGTTCTACAAAAAAGCTATTTCACTCATTGAAAACCACTACTGACTCATTCTCAGTTTTATATCCTTAATCTATAAAATAACTTTATGAAAGCAAACGAATAATAACCTTACTTGTTTTACGCAAGTCTAAATTTTAAAATTATGGAACCAAAAAAAAATCCGCAGAAAGATCTAAACAGAAAGAGCAGTATGTATTTTGTATTTGGACTACTACTTGTTTTAGCCATGGTATTTATAGCCTTAGAATGGAAAACCTTTGAATCAAAAATTGATTATGCCAGTACTTATAACACTCCCGAGAGCATAATTGTAGAGGAACATGTAGAGGAATTTATCATAGAGCAACCCATAGTAAAGCAGGTTGTGCCTCAAGAAATAATAATTGAAGAGAACGATACGGAGATTATTGAAACAGAGATTATGACAACAGAAGTGAATACTGACACAAAGGTTCTTGAAGTAACCGATTTAGAAGTTATAGAAGAACCTGCTGACGTAGATGTAAATTGGGTTACTATTGAAGAAGTACCAGTTTTCCCTGGTTGTGAAAATGAATTAGATAAAAGAGCTTGCTTTAATGATATGATGCAAAAGCATATTAAAAAAAACTTTCGTTATCCAGAACTGGCACAAGAAATGGGATTGCAAGGGCGAGTAAGCTCACAGTTTATTATTAACAAAGATGGTAGTATTGGAACAATTTTAAAAAGAGGGCCGCATGAACTTCTAGAAGCTGAAACTGTACGAATTCTTTCTAAATTACCAAAAATGACCCCTGGAAAGCAACGAGGCACAGCTGTTAAAGTTGCTTTCAGTATTCCTATTACTTTTAAATTACAATAGATTATAACATAAAAAAACCATCAGTATTACTGATGGTTTTTAATGATTTATTTAAGAAATACTATTTATTAATTTCCACTTTTTCGATGGTAACTTCGGTAGTAGTACCTTTTTTCTGAACATTGGCATTTTCAAATTCAACCAATTTCGTTTCTACTTCTGATTTAGTACCCTTATACGTTACTTTTTCAGTAATAGCTTTTCCGTTTACGGTTGTTGTATACGTTACATTTGCTTCTGCTAAATCCGAGTTTCCTACATTCATTTCTATAGTCACTTCTTTGGTGTTATTTAAGATGGCTACACCTTCTTCTGCATGACCACCTAATATTGGTGCAATTACTAGACCAATTAAACATGTTAATTTAATAAGGATGTTCATTGATGGTCCAGAAGTATCTTTAAAAGGGTCACCAACAGTATCACCAGTTACGGCTGCCTTGTGAGCCTCAGAGCCTTTATATGTCATTTCACCATTAATCTCTACACCAGCCTCAAAAGATTTCTTAGCGTTATCCCAAGCACCACCAGCGTTATTCTGGAAAATAGCCCACAACACACCCGATACAGTAACACCAGCCATATAACCTCCTAACATCTCTGCGATTGCCAATTTATTCATTCCAAACAACATAGGAACAAAAGCAATTACTAATGGAAAACCTATAGTTAACAAACCTGGTAACATCATTTCTTTAAGTGAAGCTTGTGTAGAAATAGCCACACATTTATCGTATTCTGGCTTACCAGTACCCTCCATAATACCAGGAATTTCTCTAAACTGACGTCTAACTTCCTGAACCATTTCCATTGCTGCTTTACCTACTGCATTCATTGCTAAGGCTGAAAAAACAACTGGTACCATACCACCAACAAATAACATCGCTAAAACTGGTGCTTTAAATATATTAATACCGTCTATTCCTGTAAAAGTTACATAGGCAGCGAATAATGCTAAAGAAGTTAATGCTGCAGAAGCAATTGCAAAACCTTTACCAGTAGCCGCTGTAGTATTACCAACTGAATCTAAAATATCTGTTCTTTCTCTTACAATTGGTTCTTGCTCACTCATTTCTGCAATACCACCAGCGTTATCGGAAATTGGACCGAACGCATCAATTGCCAATTGCATAGCTGTTGTTGCCATCATAGCAGATGCCGCTAAAGCAACACCATAAAAACCTGCAAACGCATAAGATGCCCAAATAGCACCTGCAAACAACAACACAGAAGGAAAAGTTGAAATCATACCCGTTGCCAAACCTGCAATAATGTTTGTACCTGCACCTGTTGAAGATTGTTGAACAATTTTCAAAATAGGTGACTTTCCTAATCCAGTGTAATATTCTGTTACCGAAGAAATAACAGCACCCACTACTAAACCAACTAAAGTGGCATAGAATACACGCATTGAAGAAATTTCCAATAAACCTTCACCAAAAAATTCCATTTTCATTGTTTCTGGCAACATCCATGTTACCAAACCAAAACAAGAAATAGCAACTAAAACAATAGATGTCCAGTTACCAATATTTAAAGCTCCCATAACCTGAGCTTCTTTTGCATCGTTACTCTTAATTTTTACTAACATGGTACCGATAATAGATATGATAATACCTGCACCTGCAATTGCCATTGGCAATAAAATAGGGCCTATACCACCAAAGGCGTCAGAAATACTACCACCCATATCTTTAATCACATAATTTCCCAAAACCATGGCAGCAAGAACTGTTGCCACATACGAGCCAAATAAATCGGCACCCATACCCGCTACATCACCAACGTTATCACCAACGTTATCAGCTATCGTCGCTGGGTTACGAGGGTCATCCTCAGGAATTCCTGCTTCTACTTTACCTACCAAATCAGCTCCTACATCTGCTGCTTTGGTATATATACCCCCACCTACACGTGCAAAAAGTGCAATTGATTCAGCGCCTAAAGAAAAACCCGCTAGCGTTTCCAGAACAATAGTCATGTCCATTGTTGATGTCCAAACACCGCCCATGAAAAATTGAAAAAACACAATAAAAAATATAGTTAAGCCTAAAACTGCCAAACCAGCAACTCCAAGCCCCATTACTGTACCACCACCGAAAGAAATTTTCAATGCGTTTGGCAAACTTGTTCTTGCCGCCTGGGTAGTACGCACGTTGGTTTTAGTTGCGATTTTCATACCAATGTTTCCTGCAAAAGCAGAAAAAATAGCTCCGAAGATAAAAGACACTACAATTAACCAATGTGTTGTTGGAACTACAAAAGAAACTATTGCAAGCAGTACACTTACAATTACTACAAATACAGCCAAAAGTCTATACTCCGCACTTAAAAAGGCAAGTGCACCCTCATAAATGTAATCTGATATTTCTTTCATTTTCCCATCTCCGGCATGTTGTTTCATTACCCAAGACCTCTTAATACCCATATAAATTAGGCCTAAAACCGCCATTACTATTGGCATGTAAATCATTAGTGACTCCATTTAATCTTTGTTTGTTTAGTTATAAAATTAGCGCGGCTAAAGTAGTAAATTAGAATAGAATAAAAAAAAACCACTTTTTATATAAAAAGTGGTTTTTTAATTGAAGAAAACTAATTATATCACAAAAGTACGTTTTGCTTTATGTTCACTTTCATTATATCTTTTTACACATTCGTGGTAAATTTCTACGGCCTTTTTAGAATCGCTCCATCCACCTGTATCTACTTTCTTCTCTTCTAAATCTTTATACACTTGAAAGAAATGCTCTATTTCTTTTAATCTATGTGGATTTAAATCACTAATATCATTATTATTACTCCAAATTGGGTCAGAAACTGGAACACAGATAATTTTTTCATCTGGTCCTTTTTCATCAGTCATATGAAAAACCCCTATTGGTTTTACTTCCATTACCGTCATTGGATAAGTTGGCTCTGTCCCCATAACCAAAACGTCAAGAGGATCCTTATCTAATGCTAAAGTTTCTGGAATAAAACCATAGTCGCCAGGATACATCATAGAAGAAAACAACATACGATCAAAACGAATTTTATGCAACGCAAAATCGTATTCATATTTATTTCTGCTTCCTTTAGGTATTTCTATTAACACATCAAAGGTCAATCCTTTTTCTGCTCCCATATTTTAAGTTGTTTAATTTATAGTTTGTTATAAAACGCTAGTTCTTATTTATAATTGTAAAAATTAATTGTTTTAAAAGACAAATCCAAAAGTCCCTGTTACTCCGAATGGCCTTGCATCAGGATTATCTAAATAATTTCCTCTGAAATTAAAATCCAGTCTAAATATTTTAAAAATATTTCCGATTCCAAAGGAATACTCATAATAAATATGCTCTGAAGGTGACCTTAATGGTGTGTTTACTGTAGCCGGAGCACTTAAAGCTTTATTGGCGTCGGACAAATCTCCCCAAACACCACGTATAGCAACAATTTCTCTTAAATTGTATTTTCTTAAAAATGGAATTCTAGAAAAGAATCTTCCATTAAAATTATGTTGTAAATGAACCGATGCATAGGTGTCGGTGACAAATTCATAGAAATCTAAATTTGGAAAAGTTCCATAGTTAGAGAAAAAGGTTTGATTACCTGGCACTACACTTAAAAGACCTAAAGGAACTTCTCCAAAGGTTTTACCAAGTTCAACAGTACTTAACAACCTCCCAAAACCTCCTAATTGCCAAGGTTGACTATACGAAAACTGTAATTTACTGTAGTCAAAATCACTATCAAGAATTCCTTTGGTACCCTTTGTAAAATTCAATAATAAAGTACTATAAGTATCATTAACATCTCTTCGTTCTACTCCGTAACCTATTGTCTTTTTGCCCGGAGTATAAAGAATTAAAGCATTAAAATCGAATTGACGTATTTCTGAAGAAACCCCTGTTGGTGATTCGGGGTCTACATAATCCAAACTAAAATCATTGGGTAAGGCTGAGCTTAATGTCCTAAATGTTCCACCTGCAGATACCCTAAAATTATTTAGTGGTTCTATTTCAAAATTTAGCGCACTTAGATTAATATTTGTTAATCTATTATTGGCACCTACTGTCAATAAAGAAGAAGAAGCAATACTGCGACCTAAAACGTCATTTGTAGCCGTAAGACTCACACCTAGTTGCTCTATATCCCTTCTATTACCACCTGATACAATTAACCTACTATTTCTATCTAACAAAACTTTACCAGCAAGACCATGTTTAAATTTTTGGTCTTTAAATCCGTAGGCAGTATACCCTTCAATTCGCCAAGGGTCGTTTTGTCCAAAATAAGTTCGTGCACCAATTCTTACGCGAGGGCCCTCCGCACTATTGTATCCGAAGAAATCATACACCGAACCTAAATCTAAGTTCCATTTATCCACCTCCACATATCCAGACCCAAGTATACTTACTAAATTGTAATATGATTTAAATTTAGGTACTGTTTTTAATGTATCTAGTAACTTATAAATTCCTTTCTCGTCTTTATTTAAAGTTTCCAATCTATTCTGCTCCCAGAAGTCATCATCTTTAATAATTTGAGAAACATCTAATGGATTTCGGTCTTTTTTATAAACCTCACGTGGTTTTACCTTATTAAATTCATAATTATCATAAACTGTGGTTCTTTTGCCATACATGCCTCGAGATTCTTCTTTCTTATTAAAACTAAAATCGCTTAGCATATAGTCGCGTTTCAGTAGAAATACCGAATCGTTCATCACCTCAAAATCTTGCTCTATATAAATTTCTTTTACCCAGTTAATGTTTGCACTTTTTGTAACCTGTAAGTTGATATTCTTTAAAGCCCATGTTGAATCGTTTACCCAAAAGTCTCCTTTAAAAGTCAACTCATTTTTACGACGTGGATAGTATACTATATTATAGCACCATTTATTATCAATAAAAGCACTATCACGAAGTGCATAATTATAAACATCAACACCGGTTTTAGACAACGGACTCGTAAAACTTTTATCAAAAAACTTTAAATAATTATTGTAAACATCATACTCTTGGTACAAATCTTTAACAAATGCTATAATGGCTTGATTGTTTTCGAATCCTGAGTTTTTATTACCAAGTATTTCCTCTTTTTCTTCGTTCAGTTTATTATCACCGTAAACTTTTGAAAAAGTTTCATTTAGAAAGATTGGCAGATACGTTTTTCCAGTTATTCTCGAAGTATCTAAATCTTGAAAAACAAACTCAAGTCCTTTAAAAATTTTACTTTTTATTAAGGAGCTATCAATTGTATTTAAATCGAATTCTACTTTTTCATACTTATCAAAAGCATATTGGTTAAATTTACGAACACCATTCTGCCTTTTCTTAGCCCAAATTTTTCGAAGTATATCAATTGCCGGATTATTCTTTTTAGACTGCTTACCGGATATTAACACTACTTCATTTAATTGCTCTGCGGCCTCTATAAGAGTTATTTTCAAATCAAAATTTACCTTTGAAGTGAGTTCTAGCTCATATTCTGTATACCCAATAAAAGACACTACCAAAGTTGAGTACTTATTCTCCGTCTCTATATAGAATCGTCCATCATCATTTGTAATGGTACCTTCAGTAGAATTCTTAAAAAAAACATTAGCAAACGACACGGGCTCACCTAGCTCATCTAATACAATACCCCCAACCTTGGTTTGGGCGCTTGCAATAAAAAAACAAAAACTAACTAAAACAAAAAATATACCTTTCATCAAAAATCTTGATTGTCTTGCATTTTTTAAATCTACTTCCCTATCAATAAAAAAAGCTTCTCCAAACTTGGTCGGAGAAGCTAAGATACTTTTACAAAGTTATACTTTATTTATATAAAACTTTTTTAACAGCTTTAACTACATCATTATAATTTGGCAACCACTCTTCCAACAACACTGGAGAGTAAGGCGCTGGAGTATCTGCCGTATTGATTTTTACAATAGGAGCATCTAAATAATCGAATGCATGAGCTTGAACATGGTAGGTAATTTCGGTTGCTACGTTACCAAATGGCCATGCTTCTTCTAAAATCACTAAACGATTTGTTTTTTTAACCGACTTTAGCACCGCCTCATAATCTAAAGGCTTAACAGTACGTAAATCAATAATTTCACAGCTAATACCATCTTTCTCTAATTCATCTGCTGCTTTATCCGCTTCCTTAATGATTTTACCAAAAGACACTATAGTGACATCTTTACCCTCGCGACGAATATCTGCAACACCTAATGGAATAGTATATTCCCCTTCTGGCACTTCTCCTTTATCTCCATACATTTGCTCAGACTCCATAAATATAACAGGGTCATTATCACGAATAGCTGCTTTTAACAACCCTTTAGCATCTGCCGGATTCGACGGTACAACTACTTTTAAGCCAGGGCAATTTGCATACCAGCTTTCAAAAGCTTGTGAATGCGTTGCCGCTAATTGACCCGCAGAAGCCGTTGGACCTCTAAAAACAATAGGACAAGGAAACTGCCCACCAGACATTTGTCTAATTTTAGCAGCATTGTTTATAATTTGGTCTATACCTACCAATGCGAAATTGAAAGTCATAAATTCTATAATTGGCCTATTGCCAGTCATTGTAGAACCAACCCCTATCCCAGCAAAACCTAATTCTGAAATTGGTGTATCAATTACCCTTTTTGGACCGAATTCATCAAGCATACCTTTTGAAGCCTTATAAGCTCCATTGTATTCTGCTACCTCTTCACCCATCAAATAGATAGACTCGTCCCTTCTCATTTCTTCGGACATTGCCTCGGCTATTGCTTCTCTAAATTGTAGTGTTTTCATCTATTGAAAATATTAATCTTGGTTATATGCTAGAAAGCAAGCAAAAATAGGAAATATAATATCAATTAACAGAACGCAATATTTAAAAAAAGTTATAAAATTTACTATGCATGCATAGTAAATTTAGAATAAAATAGTTATCTTCGTTGCCATTGAAATAAAGTTTTAAACATGAAGATATTAGTTTGTATAAGTAATGTTCCCGATACCACCTCTAAAATAAATTTCTCCGAAGGCGATACCAAATTCGACACCAATGGTGTTCAATTTGTTATTAACCCGAACGACGAATTCGGTTTAACCAGAGCAATGTGGTTCAAAGAAAAACAAGGAGCAACAGTGCATATTGCAACAGTTGGCGGCCCTAACGTTGAACCTACAATGCGTAAAGCACTAGCTATTGGCGCTGACGAGGCTTTTAGAATAAATGCCGAACCTACTGATGGTTTTTATGTTGCACAACAATTAGCCGAAGTAGTTAAAAACGGTGGTTATGACCTTATAATTGGTGGTAGAGAATCTATTGACTATAACGGCGGAATGGTACCTGGTATCTTAGCTTCACTTACCAATATGAATTTCATTAATTCTTGTATCAATTTAGAAATTGACGGCAATAGCGTTTCTGCAATAAGAGAAATAGATGGCGGAAAAGAGACTTTAAGCAGTTCTCTACCAATTGTTATTGGTGGCCAAAAAGGTCTTGTAGCTGAAAGCGACCTTCGTATTCCAAATATGAGAGGTATAATGATGGCTAGAAAGAAAAGTTTAAGTGTTCTAGAACCTGTTGATGGCTTAAAAGCTACAGAAGACAAAAAATTCGACAAGCCGGCAGCAAAAGGTCAAGTTAAACTGGCCGATAGTGTAGATCAACTAATTGACCTTTTACATAAAGAAGCAAAAGTCATATAACAACTCCCTTTTAAAGAATACAAATTAAAAACAAAGAAAAATGTCAGTCTTAGTATATACAGAATCAGAAAAAGGAAAGTTTAAAAAAAATGCATTTGAAGTTGCTTCTTACGCTTCGGCAGTTGCTAAAATGATGGGTACATCCGTAACAGCAATAGCATTTAATAGTACAGAAAATGAGTCTTTAGGTGAATATGGAGTATCTAAAGTACTACATGTAAAAAATGAAACCTTAAATACGTTCAATGCAGGGGACTACGCTGCTACCATTGCACAAGCAATTAAAAGCGCAGATGCTAAAGTGGTTATTTTAAGTTCAAGTACCGACACTAAATATTTAGCTCCTTTATTAGCCGCTAAACTATCCGCAGGCTACGCACCTAACGTAGTAGCAGCACCAGAAAGCACTTCTCCATTTATGGTCAAAAGAGCTGCCTTCAGTAATAAAGGTTTTGCGCATACGCAAATAGATACCGACGTTAAAATCGTTGGAGTTTCTAACAACGCTTTTGGAACCCACGAAAACAAAACAGCAATAGATATTGAAGAAATTAGTGGTTCTAAAGATGATAAAAAGAACGATACCAAATCCGTAGAAATTGACAAAGTTGTTGGTAAAGCTACAATTGCAGATGCCGATATTGTCGTTTCTGCAGGTAGAGGTTTAAAAGGTCCTGAAAACTGGGGCATGATTGAAGAACTTGCAGATGTTCTAGGTGCCGCAACCGCATGCTCAAAACCAGTTTCGGACTTAGGATGGAGGCCTCATGGCGAGCATGTTGGACAAACTGGAAAGCCAGTAGCAAGTAATCTATATATTGCTATTGGAATCTCAGGAGCTATTCAACATTTAGCAGGTGTTAGTGCCTCTAAAACAAAAGTTGTTATCAATAATGACCCTGAAGCACCGTTTTTTAAGGCTGCTGATTATGGAATAGTTGGTGATGCATTTGAAGTTGTTCCGCAATTGATTGAAAAATTAAAGGAATTTAAAGCACAAAACGGGTAATTTTTTGTTATTTTGTGCCCCCTAAAGGGCTGTTCAAATAGTTGAAGCCTCAAGTATTTGAATAGCCTTTTTTAGTTAAAGATATATGAGCCTAGTACGATTAAAAATTAAAGGCATTTCCTATAGCCAAACACAAAATGGTGCATACGCACTTATTTTGAACGAAGTTGAGGGAGATAGAAAACTACCCATTGTCATTGGCGCTTTTGAAGCTCAATCTATTGCAATTGCATTAGAAAAAGAAATAAAACCCCCAAGACCCCTAACACACGACCTTTTCAAAAACTTTTCAGATAGGTTTGATATTGTTATAAAACAGGTTATAATTCACAAATTAGTAGATGGCGTTTTTTATTCTAGCATTATCTGCGAAAGAGACGGTATAGAAGAAATTATAGATGCCAGGACTAGCGATGCCATTGCATTAGCGCTTCGATTCAACGCCCCAATATTTACCTATAAAACTATATTAGACAAAGCAGGTATTTTCTTAAAATTCTCTTCAAAAGACAAAGAGAAAAAGGATAGCGATGATAGTATTATGGTCGATGAAATTCTACAAGAAGGTGAAACTATTGAAATAGAATCTGGTGCATCAGATGGTTATACCGAACTGACTATTGATGAACTGGAAGCAGAGTTAAAAAAAGCGGTCACCAATGAAGATTATGAAAAGGCCGCCAAATTGAGAGATGAAATCTCAAAACGCAACTAATATTAAATTATAGTTTATGAAAAAGGGCAAATGGTTGCTAATTATTGCACTAGTTCTTACCACAATAACATTTGCTCAAGATATAGAAGTGCCGCAAACACTAAAAGAAACCGTAGACACTAATTTAGTTGAGGATGTGGCTAGCACTTCTATTATGGATATGGAGAATAATGCAGGTTTTTCTGTTAATAGCCTAGGTAGAGGCGTTTTAGGAATGATGGTATTATTACTGCTGGCATTCTTGTTCAGTTCTAATAGAAAAGCTATAAACTGGAAAACTGTAGGTATTGGCTTAGCCCTACAATTAATAATTGCCATTGGCGTTCTTAAAGTACCGTTTATTCAATTAGTGTTTGAACAGATTGGTCGGATTTTTGTAAGTATACTTGAATTTACCCGAGCTGGAAGCAAATTCTTATTTGAAGGTTTGGTAGTTGATACTGGCACATTTGGTTATATTTTCGCATTTCAAGTTTTACCAACTATTATTTTCTTCTCAGCACTAACTTCGTTATTATTTTATTTAGGATTAATTCAAAAAGTGGTAAAATGGTTAGCTTGGGCACTTTCCAAAACATTGGGCATTTCTGGACCAGAAAGCCTTTCAGTAGCAGGTAATATATTTCTAGGGCAGACAGAAGCCCCTTTATTAATTAAGGCTTATTTAGAGAAAATGACCCGCTCTGAAATTCTCTTGGTCATGATAGGCGGTATGGCAACTGTAGCGGGCGCCGTTTTAGCCGCATATATTGGATTTCTTGGTGGTGAAGATGAAATGCTTCAATTAGTTTTTGCCAAGCATCTATTAGCCGCTTCAGTAATGGCAGCGCCAGGCGCAATTGTAATTTCTAAAATGCTGTATCCCCAAACGGAAGAGGTCAATAGCGATGTCCATGTATCTTCTGAAAAAATTGGAGCAAACGTATTGGACGCTATAGCCAATGGCACAACAGAAGGTTTAAAATTAGCTGTAAATGTTGGCGCCATGCTTTTAGTTTTTGTTGCTATAATTGCAATGGTTAATGGAATTTTAGAATGGACAGGAGATTTAACCCACTTAAATTCTTGGATTGCAGACAACACGGCCTATTCAAAATTTTCTCTGGAAGCAATTTTAGGTACAATTTTCGCTCCTTTAATGTGGCTTATAGGCGTTGCCAATGAAGACATTATGCTTATGGGACAATTGTTAGGTATAAAATTAGTGGCCAGCGAATTTGTAGGATATATTCAATTAGCTGAACTAAAGGATCTTGCCACAATACCTCATTTACAATACAATAAATCTGTAATTATGGCCACTTATATGCTTTGTGGTTTTGCCAACTTTGCTTCAATTGGTATACAAATTGGAGGCATTGGCTCACTTGCTCCTAGCCAACGAAAAACTTTATCTGAATTTGGCATGAAGGCTGTTCTAGGTGGTTCTTTAGCTTCATTGCTTTCCGCAACAATTGCTGGTATGATTTTAGGATAAACACTATATTATCTTACATAGAATATTGGTTTACAAAGCTATATGGTTTTTAACCCATATTTCTTAGTATTTAGGCGATGTAAATATATTACTCCACTTTTTTTATATAATTTACGTTTCATTCCCAATTAAAATTAATCTGCCTATTACCTAATTACGGCATGGCAACAGTAATTCAATGAAATGAAACCTTTTTCCATCATTATATTCTTCATTGTTTTTAACATACACTCTCAAAGTATAGGAGAATTTACATCTATACAACCGGTTTCTCAAAATACTGATTTAGTCATTCCCTCTTCACATTCTTTTCAAACTATAATAACACAAGATGACCCATTAACACAGGGCGGCACTTTACCTCGAAATACTGATTTTACCGGTTATGTACCTATTTCAGGAAGTAGCGAAAACGGTTATTTAAGTATTAATGCAGAAACTAACCCAGGCGGTGTTTCCATTTTAGATATTAACTATAATTCAACCTCTAAACTGTGGGCAACGACATTGTCCGCACAAGTAGATTTCAGTTCCTTTGTCCGTACTATATATAATTGCTCTGGTACAGTAACCCCTTGGAATACTATAATTAGCTGTGAAGAACATACATCTCAAGAGAGATTAGACAATTACCCAAATAGAGATGAGAATAATGATGGCTACGATGATTTAGGGTGGGCTATAGAAATTGACCCTGCCAGTAAAACTGTAATTGATAAACTTTGGGCACTTGGAAATTTTAAACATGAAAATTTAGTGATTCATAACAATCAAAGAACTGCCTATCAAGGAGCAGATGCTACAATAGGGTATTTATATAAATTCATTGCCGATACACCCCAAGATTTAAGTAGTGGCAGGCTTTATGTTTATAAAGGCTCTAAAAACGGACCAGGGAATTGGATTCAAATAAACAATACAACAAAAGAAGAACGAAATACCACCGTAACCCAAAGTACCAATGTGGGAGCTACAGTTTTTAATGGTATAGAAGATGTAGAAATTGGCCCTGATGGCTACATTTATTTTGCAGTAAAAAATGAGGACCAAGTATATCGATTTCAAGATTCAGACCCAATTAACGGAACAACCGTTGTTAATATGGAAACATTTGTGGGTAATGCGAGCTATAACATAACTCATGATAATGGCACAACAAATGTAAACTGGGGTTATGGAAATGACAATCTAGCTTTTGACAACGATGGTAATCTTTGGGTACTACAAGATGGTGACAACAACTATATATGGGTAGTTAAGAATGGCCACACCCAAGCAAACCCTTTAGTTGAAATTTTTGGAATTGTACCATTAGGGGCGGAACCTACTGGAATTACATTTTCTCCAGATTTTCGTTTTTTATTTATGTCTGTTATGCATCCTAACTCTAACAATAATAGTACAACACAAACAGATGCTGCAGGAAATGAAATTAGTTTTAACAAATCCACATCCATAGTTATTGCCCTAAATGACAACTTAGGCGCAACAGTTGAATACACTTGGTATTTAGATGCAGATAATGATGGATATGCCATAGCGCCAACAGTTACAAGCACCACAAACCCTGGAATTGGATACACACAGAATGTGCTACCTCTATCCGATTGCGATGATAACAACCCAAATGTTCATGAAATTTCCACTTGGTATGTAGATGCCGATGGTGATGGTTATACTACTTCTGAAAGTGTTGAAAGTTGTGGAAATCCTGGAATTGGATATATCAATTCCCCTTCAAATATCTTTGATTGTGATGATACGGATAATTCCGTTTTTGAAGTTACTACATGGTATTTAGATGCTGACGGTGACGGACACTCAAATGGAACGAGTATTCAAAATTGTAATAACCCAGGAAATGGCTATGTTCAAAATATCACCTCAACTTCAGATTGTGATGATAATGACGCTTCGGTATTTGAAATCTCCACTTGGTATGTAGATGCCGATGGTGATGGTTATACTACTTCTGAAAGTGTTGAAAGTTGTGGAAATCCTGGAATTGGATATATTAATTCCCCTTCAAATATCTTTGATTGTGATGATACGGATTCAGCAATTAATCCAGAAACCATTTGGACTTTAGATTTAAATGAAGACGGGATGGCTGACAATAATGAATCTATACGTGGCTGCGAGAATCCTGGTGCTGGTTACACAAGTATGGTTCTTACACCTTTCTCTCAAAATGAAACTATTATAATCTATCCAAATCCGACAAAAGAAACAGTATTAATTGATCTTGGCAAAACAGAGACACTAATTGGACTTACTATTGTAAATTCCTCAAAACAACTAGTTTTTTCTAGCACATATAACGAAAAACGTGAAGTAGTAATTAACTTAGCATTATTAGCATCTGGGGTTTATTATATTACCCTTTACAACACCGAAAAAGAAATTAGCGCTCATAAAATTATCAAACACTAATTTTATTCTTTATTCTAGTTAATAAATTCTTATAACCCTATCTTTAAAGTAATCTCCAAAATATATCTAATTGGTATTTTTGTAAAACTTTGAAAATTCATTTTCAAACTAAATCAATACAATTTACATGAGACAATACCACGACCTTTTAAAACATGTTCTTAAAGAAGGTAACCAAAAAGGTGACCGTACTGGAACCGGGACTAAAAGTGTTTTTGGGTATCAAATGCGATTCGATTTAAGTGAAGGTTTCCCCATGGTGACCACTAAAAAATTACACTTAAAATCTATTGTATATGAACTACTTTGGTTTTTAAACGGTGATACAAATATTAAATACCTTCAAGAAAATGGTGTTCGCATCTGGAACGAATGGGCAGATGAAAACGGAGATCTTGGTCCGGTTTATGGTCATCAATGGCGTAATTGGAACGATGATGAAATTGACCAAATTAAAGAAGTTATCCATTCTTTAAAAACCAACCCAAATAGTAGAAGAATGCTAGTTTCCGCTTGGAACCCTAGCGTATTGCCAGATACTTCCAAGTCATTTTCAGAGAATGTAGCTAACAACAAAGCAGCTTTACCTCCTTGCCACGCTTTCTTTCAATTTTATGTTGCCGATGGTAAACTGTCTTGTCAACTGTACCAACGGAGTGCAGATATATTCTTAGGCGTTCCTTTCAATATTGCGTCTTACGCATTATTTACTATGATGATGGCTCAGGTTTGTGGCTATGAAGCAGGTGATTTTATTCATACTTTCGGTGATGCCCATATTTACAATAATCATATGGAGCAAGTTGAATTACAACTAAGCAGAGAGCCTAGAGCATTGCCTAAAATGAAAATAAATCCTGAGGTGAAAGGTATTTTTGATTTCAAGTTCGAAGATTTTGAATTGGTCGATTATAATCCGTATCCTCATATAAAAGGTAAAGTTGCTATTTAAACTATGAACATAAAAGCATCTATCTTACTTATCGTTTGTACTTTCATTTCAATAAATTGTATTTCTCAAGACAGTTCCATTTATTTTCCACAAGAAGAAATTGTTATTGAAGATTGTGCTGATACTATTGATAAGAATGACTGCTTAAATCATAAAATTGAAGAGGAAGTACTTAACATTCTTGAGGATTTATTCAAAAAAAGAGATCAAGAAATAGACACTTTAAAAACAAGTATCACTTTTGAATTAAACGATTTAAATCAAATCAATAAGGAAAGAATTTATACTTCTGTCAATGATAAAAAACTGAATAAAAAATTCTCTAAAGAACTTAATAAGAAAATTGCCGAATTACATGTTTTACGCGTAGACAATAAAAAGCCTATCGCTTTCAGAACAAAATATTTTTTGAATTATGACTATCTTACCAGTGATAATCTTTTAAACAAAATTCCGCTTGATAGTAATTGCACTTTTAAAGGTGGTATTATTGAAGAAACACCATTATTTCCCAATCAACCTAGCGTAGATGATTTAACTAACAGAAGAACCTTTAACTCACTTATGCAGCAACATATTGGTTCTAACTTTAAATATCCTGCAGAGGCTATTGCGAAAAGGGTTAGCGGTAGAGTAAGTATCATATTTTATGTTGATAAAGAAGGGAATATCGGCAATATAAGGACAAAAGGACCTGCCCCAATTTTAGAAAACGAAGCTAGAAGAATCATTTCTTTGCTCCCAAAACTTCAACCAGGCCTTCATAATGGTGCTCCAATAAAGGTTCCCTATTCGATTCCTATTAACTTCAAGCTTTAATAGTATCAATTTCTTAATTTATTAGGTTATAACCGTTTGTACATTTTTATTTAACTTACCATAAAAATTGTTTTCATGGTTAGTACAGAAACGCTTTTAGATTTCTTTTTAGAAACTAGAGAGCACACTGAGGTTATCTGCAAACCTCTTGAGATTGAAGATTATGTTGTACAACCCATGGTCGATGTCTCTCCTCCAAAATGGCACCTTGGCCACACCACATGGTTTTTTGAAGAATTTATTCTCAAAACATATGATAAATCTTATCAAGTTTTTGATGAAGATTTTTCTTTTGTATTTAATAGTTATTATGAAACTGTTGGCAAACGAGTTGTACGTGCCGATCGTGGCAACCTGTCTAGACCATCTGTAAAGAAGGTGTACGAATACCGCCAATATGTTACCAAAGCAATGAACGAATTACTAGAATCAAATCCAAATGACACACTGCTGGAAGTCCTTGAGATAGGCATTCATCACGAAAAACAGCATCAAGAATTACTGCTTACAGATATTAAATATATTCTTGGTAACAATCCGCTCTTACCTAAATACACGGACTCCTTTAAAGAATACACTATTGAAAAAGACGCGCAACGCTGGATAGCTATGAGCCAAGGCATTTATGAAATAGGTCATGATTCTAATGACTTCTGTTTTGATAATGAATTAGGGAGACACAAGGTATACCTATATGATTATCAAATATCCAACAAACTAGTTACTAATGCGGAGTATATTGAATTCATAAAATCGGATGGTTACAAACGTTTTGATATTTGGCATGCTGCGGGATGGGATTGGGTTCAACAAAATCAAGTAAACGCTCCATTATACTGGCACGAAATTGATGGAATTTGGCATTATTATAGCCTCAACGGATTAACTGAAGTTGATTTAGAGGCTCCAGTTACCCACATTTCTTATTTTGAAGCATTTGCCTTTTCTCAATTTAAAAGGTGCCGTCTACCTACTGAATTTGAGTGGGAAGCTGCTCAGAACTTATTTAATTGGGGACAACGATGGGAATGGACGGAAAGTGCATACCTGCCCTACCCTAACTATAAAAAAGCAGATGGTGCATTAGGTGAATACAACGGTAAGTTTATGGTTAACCAGAAAGTTCTTAGAGGAAGCTCAATAGCTACACCTAATAAGCATGCTAGACATACGTATCGCAATTTTTTTCCAACAGACTTAAAATGGCAGTTTACCGGAATAAGGTTAGCTAAATAATTACGACATACTAATTATGCAAGACATCAAAACAGTACCGGTTGTTTCTACTGAATTTGAAAAAGAAGTTTGTTCTGGATTAACAGATTCTCCTAAACACCTCTCTTCAAAATATTTCTACGACAAGAAAGGCGATAAGCTTTTTCAAGATATTATGGCAATGCCAACCTATTATCTTACTGATTGTGAGTATGAAATCCTTGAAAGCAACAAAGAAAAAATTACCGAATTGTTCACCGGTTTTGGTACTTTTGATTTAATAGAACTTGGAGCAGGAGATGGCAAAAAGACCAAAATTTTACTAAAAGAATTCAGCGACAAGGATATAGATTTCACATACGTGCCTATAGATATTAGTGACAATGCGTTGAACCAACTTCATAATTCTACTGAAAAAGAATTACCAAAAATTAATGTTCAGCCTTTTCAGGGCTCCTATTTTGAAGCGCTAAAAGAAATTAATAACCGTAAGAACAGAAAAATCATTTTATTCTTAGGATCTAATATTGGCAATTTAGAACACGATCAAGCAGTTAGTTTTATGAATAAGATTCAGAAGCTAATGCGACCAGACGATTTGCTTTTTATGGGGTTTGACCTAAAGAAAAACCCACAGACTATTTTAGATGCCTATAACGATCAAGAAGGCATCACTGCCGCATTCAATAAAAATGTTCTTACAAGAATAAATACAGAACTAAATGCAAATTTTGATTTGAATCAATTTTTACATTGGGAAGTTTATAATCCCGAAACAGGATCTGCAAAGAGTTATTTGGTATCAAAAATTCAACAAACCGTTCTCATTAAAAATTTAGAACTAATAGTTGACTTTAAACAATGGGAAACGATACATACAGAAATTTCACAGAAATACGATGACGAGATTATTAATTGGTTAGCCAAAGAAGCGGGCTTAGAAATGACGACCGAATACGAATCTAAAAAATACCTATAAAAAAACTGTGTATTTAAAAAGTCATAGGTTTTATTTAGAAATTTTCGCTATAAGAAAAGCCTACTATACAAAATAGTAGGCTTTTCTATATATCAATATTGTTGTACTACAATTCTAAAACTGCATTCTCCGAACCTGCATATTCATTCCACTGATAACGATCAGCCTCTACTTCATTCACATATTCACCATCAACCAAATACTTAAACTCGTAAGCATTTTCCTTTGGAAGATCAAAAGTACCTTTAAAAGTTCCGTTCTTTAATTTCTTTAAAGTACTTGCTTTTGGGCTCCAATTATTGAAATCTCCAATTACCGCTACTTTTTTTGCGTCTTCTGCAGGTACTGTAAAAGTAACCTTACATACTGGTTTTGTTTTTAAATATTGTTTTGCAATTGCCATGATGTTATATTTTAAATTTCACAGCAAAACTACTACAATAAAATCCTCATTTCCAACACTTAAGATATTTTTATCAATTTCTTAAAATACGGTTAGTTTTAATAAGGTAATAGAATTTTACCCTACAAATTTTGACATAAATGAATCGCTATCTCTTTGTCTTTAAGATTTTTACTATACTTTCTATTTCTTCCTCTGTATTATAGAAATGAAAACTTAAACGCACACCATCACCTCTTTGAGCGCAATACACATCATTGTCTTTTAGTTTTTGAAAAGTAGCCTCATCTGCTTTAATATTAAAAATAGTACTATGCTTTTTTCGTTGTACTATTTCCTTGGATAATAATCCCAATTTTTCAAATTCAGATTTCGCTTTCTCTGATAATTTACGGTTATGCTCCGTAATCTTATCCATTCCTATTTTTTGAAAAAAATTAATCGAGTATTTCAAACTTCCAAAAATCAGCGATGATAAATGACCAGGTTCAAATTGTTTGGCAAACCTTATAACATCTCTTTTATCGAAATCTCCATTAGCTGCATTAAAGCCAATATTTTTTATAGAAAACTCATTTTTAACTTTATCAGAAAATAGCATAAAACCATTACCATACCCAGCCAGCAACCACTTATAGGCACTAGCCCCTAAAACATCAATTCCGGAGTTGTCAAAATCAAAGCTAGTACTACCACAAAACTGAGTACCATCTACTATAATAATTAAATTCGGATTTTGTTTTTTTAAATTTTTTAAGAAATCTAGATCAATAGCAAAACCGTCTAACCACTGCACTAAGCTTAATGCAAGTACATCAATATTTTGATTTGATATTACTTTTTGAATTTGTTCTTCCAAATCAAAAGTCATTGAAATATAGGTAACCTCAAAACCTCTATTCTCAAAACTCCAATTAAGAGAAGGGTAGTCATTCTCTAGTAGCAATACCTTTTTTCTTTGGTCTAATCCTTCAAGCAAAATATTGAGTCCAGTAGAAAAGTTACCGACCAATGCTACATTTTCCCGTTTACAATTAAAGAACTTACCCACAGTAGAACGTGTGTCTGAGATTACTTTTAAAGATTGCTCGCGCATATCGCTACCATCTAATAAAAAGTCTAAATCGTGCTCTTGTCGCCAGTCTAGTAAGGAATCATATAACAAACCATAAACTGCAGTATTCGCATAAATGCCTTTTCTTAAAACTGGGAATTCTTTTCTGATTTTTTCCATTGGTTATTGGGTGTACTACAATTGCTGTATCTTTATACCAAAGATAGGAAGAGAATGTTTTCTAGAAATAAAAATACCTCCAAATTAGACTTAGAGCAACATGAACTGTTAGAGAATGCTCAAAAAAGAATTAAACAAAAAAAACGCCTTTATACGCATTTTGTAGTCTTTTTAGTTGGCAGTGTTTTCTTAGTACTTATCAATAAAATATTAAAATACGGTCAGGATTATAATTGGTTCGTTTGGGCAATTACCTTTTGGGGTTTTCTGTTTGCACTTCATATTTTTAACGTTTTTATCACCAATAAATTCATGGGTAATGACTGGGAACGTTCTCAACGAGAGAAATTAGTAGCCAAGCAAAAGAAACGCATTACTGAAATGGAAAAAGAAATTGAACAGGAAATAAAACCACCAACGTCAATTGAGCCTGAACCTAAAAAAAAACTGTTTTGAAAACACTAATAATGATCGCTGCAGCAGCAGAAAACAATGCTTTAGGAAAAGACAACGAATTGCTTTGGCATTTACCAGATGATTTTAAAAGATTTAAAAAACTAACATCTGGACATAAGATAATAATGGGAAGAAAAACATATGAAAGTTTCCCAAAGCCACTACCAAACAGAACTCACATTATCATTACTAGAGATAAAAACTACGCCGTAGATTATGATGAATGTTTAGTTGCACATTCTCTTGATCAAGCCTTAGCTCTAGTTGACAATGAAATTGCATTTATTATCGGAGGAGGAGAAATCTACAAACAAGCCGAAAAAGCATCTAACAAAATTGAGCTTACTAGAGTGCATGGAACATTTGAAGATGCCGATACTTTTTTTCCTGAAATAGATGAGAATTATTGGATGCTAACCAAACAAGAATTTCACCCTACTGACGATAAACATAAATTATCCTTCACCTATCTAACCTACGAAAGAAAAGAAACTGTGCTTAAAAATCTTTAAAAGAGACAGCATAATTTGCAGTTATGTGCTCTAAAATTGCAGAAAGGACTTTTTCATCACTATTCGTATAAAATTGATGCATTCCTTGTTCTGTCGACGTATTCAATAATTCATTTTTATCTAATACCATTTTTGTTTGTCTAGCCACGGCTTGGCCAGAGTCGATAATCATTACATTAGAAGGCAACATCTTTTTTAAAATCGGAATTAAATATGGGTAATGAGTACACCCTAACACCAAATAATCCATTCCTTTGTCAAGCATAGGCATAATATAACTTTCTAAAAGTTGGTACAATTCCTTGCTTTCAAGATTACCAGATTCTATCAATTCAACCAAACCTGTGCCACGTTGCTCCAAAACAGTTATTCCCGCAGCATGATTTTTGGTTGTACTATGAAACAGACTACTTGACAAGGTTCCTTTGGTTGCCAATACACCTACAATTTTTGACTTAGAATGTATAGCTGCCGGTTTTATAGCAGGCTCTATGCCAATAAATGGAATCTTATAACTAGTTCTTAAAAAATCGATAGCATTAGTTGTTGCCGTATTACAGGCAACAATAATTATTTTGCAACCTTGAGCTAATAAGAATTCTGTGTTTTTTACACTAAACTCAACAATCTGCTCTTTTAGTTTTTCACCATATGGGGCATTCTTGCTGTCTGCCAAATAAATACAATTTTCATTAGGCAACAGTTCTTCAATTTCACCCCAAATAGAAGTACCTCCAATTCCAGAATCAAAAATACCTATAGGCCGTTTATCCATACTATTCTAAAACTTCAGAAATAGGTTTACCTGTTGTTCCATTTGGAAATGAAATTCCTAATAAAGCTGAAATTGTAGGTGCAATATCTGGGATTTCAGTACGGTTTACCGTAGACCCTGGCTTAATGCCCTTTCCATAAAACAATAAAGGTGCATGCGTGTCATATATTTGTGGGGAACCATGAGTTGAACCAGTTTTAGAATATGAAATAAAACCAGGTTTTAAAACAACTAAAATATCTCCAGAACGCTTTTGGTTATAACCATTTTGCAAAATATATGGAATTCCAGAAGTATAATTAGTACTCCACATTTGATTTGCGGTGTACACTCTATCAATAGCATCATAATCTAAAACTTCTTGAGCTATTTCAACTTGTACTTCTGCCAAACTAAGGTCTAGGTTTTTTACAATTTTATGGTCTAAGAATATTTGGTCGTTAGAATAATTTTTAATGATTTCTTGCGTCCCATACTTATATTGTAAAAACTCAGCCAATCGCTTTTTGTTAGCTGCAGTGTCTATATAACCTGATGGTATTTTTTCACTCTTTAAGTAAGTAGGAACTTCAATTGCCGCATGATCTGCAGTCAAGAACAGCGTATACTCTCCTTCACCAACTTGCTTATCTAATGCTTTGAATAATCTTTCCAAATCTGCGTCTAATCTCAGGTATGTATCTTGGACCTCCTTTGAATTAACCCCGTACATATGACCAACATAATCAGTACTGGAATAACTCACGGCTAAAAAATCGGTTATTTCATCTTTTCCTAAATCTTCTTGCTTCAAAGCTTCTATTGCAAAATCCGTAGTCAATGAGTTTCCAAAAGGTGTCGCCTTAATTATATCAAAATCTTTAGTCTTATCTAAAAGTACTGGAGTATTATGTGGGAAAGATGTCGTTGACTCCCCTTCAAATTTACCTTCAAACAAATTATTATCTGTTCCACTCTCCTTATATTCCTTAATATCTTTTAATGTATTCCATTCTCTTTTATAAGATTGGGCTTTACCAGACAAATTGAAATCATTAACCCATTTTGGAAGTTGACTCATGTAATAAGAGCTGGTTATCCATTTAGCTTCATCTGCACCATGGAACCAATATGCCGCATTAGCTGTATGCCCACCTGGCAAAACAGCCCCTCTGTCCTTTAAGGCTATAGCAATCGTTTTTCCACGCATTTGAGTATTTAACCTTAACTCATCTGTAATGGTGGTAACACCCATTCGGTGAGGAGACATTTGCCCAGCATCTGTTGTAGTCCCTACTGATGCATATGAATCATCACCAGCACAATACACACTTGCTTCAATTTCTTTATCATACCAATTATTACCTATTACACCATGTACTGAAGGCGTAGTACCTGTATACACAGAAGTATGCCCTGGCCCTGTACTTGTAGGTGCATAGTTAAAATGATTATTCTTACAGTTATATCCTTTTTCTACCAACCTTTTAAAACCGTCATTACCAAAATGACCATAAAACTTTGTTAAATAATCGTATCTCATTTGATCTACGACAATACCTACAATTAGCTTAGGGTTAACTTTTAAATGCTGATCATTGTCGATTTCTTTATTCTTCTTTTGAGCATTTGAATTAGCCCCAACTAAAAACACTCCTATAAACAGGGCTACAATAAAATTTTTTCTCATTTTTATACATATCGGATTCTATAACAAATGTAAATAATTTAGACCTTTAAAGATTAAACGGAGGTTAAATCAAATGCTTTATTGTTATTTTTACGGTAAGAATATTATATTTAATCAATGAACTATTTAGCATCTGTAGGAAGCTATGCAATTATGATCCGTGAGGTTTTTAAAAAACCTACTAAATGGAGAATTATGAAATCGCTTATTTATAAAGAAATAGATGAGTTGATTTTTAGCTCTTTGGGCATTATCATCTTTATTTCGTTCTTTATTGGAGCTGTTGTAGCTATCCAAACTGCGCTTAATTTAACAAACCCATTAATTCCTAGAAACCTTATTGGTTTTGCAACTAGGCAATCTGTGATCTTAGAATTTGCTCCTACATTTGTATCTATAATTATGGCTGGTAAGGTTGGTTCATACATAACCTCAAGCATTGGTACAATGCGGGTTACTGAGCAAATAGATGCGTTAGAGGTTATGGGTGTTAACTCATTAAACTACTTGGTTTTTCCTAAAATTATTGCTATGCTTTTTTATCCCTTTGCCATAGCAATTTCAATGTATGTCGGAATTTTTGGTGGTTGGATGGCTGGTGTTTTTGGAGGGTTCTTAACAAGCACAGATTTTATAACAGGTTTACAAACCGATTTTGTTCCCTTTCATATTTCATACGCATTTGTTAAAACACTAATTTTTGCTTTTATAATTGCCACAATTCCATCTTTTCATGGTTTTTATATGAAAGGAGGAGCTTTAGAAGTAGGAAAAGCAAGTACTACTTCTTTTGTATGGACTAGTGTTGTAATCATTATATTGAATTACATATTAACCCAACTTTTATTAGGATAATGATAGACGTTCAAGACATACACAAATCATTTGGAGAGGCACATATTCTTAAAGGTATTTCAACCAAATTTGAAAAAGGAAAGACTAATTTAATTATTGGCCAAAGTGGTTCGGGTAAAACTGTATTTCTTAAATGTCTTTTAGGGCTTTTTATTCCAGAACAAGGGAATATTATATACGACGGAAAAAAATATTCGGAACATACTGCCGACGAAAAACGCGATTTACGACAAGAAATGGGCATGGTTTTTCAAGGCAGTGCTCTTTTTGATAGTATGACTGTTGAAGGAAATGTTATGTTCCCTTTAGAAATGTTTACAAAGCAATCTAAATTAGAAATGAAAGATCGTGTTGATGCCGTTTTAAAAAGAGTAAATTTAATTGACGCGCATCATAAATTTCCTTCAGAAATTTCAGGTGGAATGCAAAAACGTGTTGCTATAGCCCGTGCCATAGTTATGAACCCGAAATATCTTTTTTGTGATGAACCAAATTCTGGCTTAGACCCAAAAACAGCTATACTTATTGATGATTTAATCAAAGAAATTACCGAAGAATATAATATTACCACTGTAATTAATACGCATGACATGAATTCGGTAATGCAAATTGGAGAAAAAATAATTTTTCTTAAGGATGGCCTTTTGGAATGGGAAGGAACTAAAAATGAAATATTTAAAACTGATAATGAAGCGGTAACAAATTTTGTATATTCATCTGACCTCTTTAAAAAAGTACGCCAGATGTATATACAAGAACAAAACTAATTAATAGGCATTTCCTTAATCTGAATATTTTTATTATTCAATCTAAGCTTCAACCACTCTTGTAGTTTGCTCATATCTTTAACAGTTTCTGCCCTATTGGCTTCCTTTTTCCAGGTTACCTCAAATAATGGAATACTATCTGTCTTTGTAAAATCTGTTGAAATTAAATAAGCATATCCTATGCGATCTAAATTTTCGTAATTCGTCTTAGCTTCTAGACTAATTTCCTTAAATGGAATTTGATTAGTGGACAGTTGGTTTAAGCGCATTAACTCATTTTCTAATACTTGTATTTTCTCATCCTTACTTGTAAGAATGCTTTTTTGAGATTCATACAGCTCATTCACATATTTTAACTCATTTGCGTCACCACTTTTAGACCCCTGAACAACACTTAATTCACACCCTTGCAACTGCTTATATTCTTTCATTTGTGAACGCCAGGTATTTATAACATTTTCAGGGACAGATTCATTACCTATAAAAAACAATTCAATTTTAGAGTTCCCTCCATCGTTATAAGCTATTTCACTAAAATCTCTTAAAAATTTACCTTCTCCAGAGAATTGATATGGAGTTACATTTTCAATTATAAAATTATCGGCATCTCTTGTAAACAGAGACTTTTGAAAAACATTATAAAAAGTAAAACCCGCAGGAATCATTACTAAAATTGCCAATAAAGATGCCAATCTACTTATCAATTTTCTTTTCTGAGAATTGACATAACGCACCATTGGAAAACGTAAAAGTTTAATAACCAAAAATGTAGCCAAGGCAATAAAAATGGTATTGATAATAAACAAGTACATAGCTCCACTAGCATACTGCCAATTACCAATTGCCAAACCAAAACCTACTGTACATAACGGTGGCATTAATGCTGTTGCAATAGCAACCCCAAAAATAACACTAGCTATAGTACCTTTTTTTGCTCTAGCAATAACCAGTGCCAAACCTCCAAAAAATGCAATAAGTACATCTCTAATATCTGGTTCTGTCCTTGCTAAAAGTTCTGAAGATTCATTTCTTAAGGGAAAGAAACGATAAAACAAATATGCGGTAATTACACTAAGAATTACCATAACAGCAAAATTCTTTAAAGATCTTTTTAATGTATCAATGTCATTAATTGCTACCGACATGCCTATTCCCAAAATAGGCCCCATTAATGGCGAAATTAACATGGCACCAATAACTACTGCCGTAGAATTAGCATTTAAGCCAATTGAAGCTATAAAAATAGAACAAATTAAAATCCAAGAAGTATGACCTTTAAATGGTATATCTGCAATGATAGCTTCTTTAGTAGCTTGTTGATCCGTATTGGTACGAATGTCCAAAAGCTCTGAAAGAAATACTTTAACGCTACTTAATAAACCTTGAAAATCTCTTTTTACTTCTTCCCTACCTTTATTCCCGTTATTTGAGGTAGCTAATTTATCTTGGCCCAAGTTATTTTCCATTTTTATGCATATTCATCGCCAAAGGTATCTTTTACTTTATTAAGTACCTGTTTAATATCTTGTTCTTTTGATTTAGGGTAAATTAACAAGACCTCATCTTTATCTACAATAATATAGTCGTTTAAGCCATCTACTACAACCACTTTACCTGCTTTAGACCTAATCATATTACCGCTAGCATCTTGCGTTAAAACTTTTGCATTTACTATAGCATTATTATTTACTTCTTTATCTAGCTTGTCGTATAACGACCCCCATGTACCTAAATCATTCCAATCGAACGTAGCTTCTTTAACATAAATAGCTTCAGAATTTTCTAAAATGGCGTAATCAATTGATATATTTTCAGCTTTCGGGTAGTTCTCAGTAATAAATTTCTTTTCATCATCTGTATTATAACATACAAGACCATCTCTAAATAACGCATATTGCTTTGGCTGAAAATTTTGAAATGCGTTTACTATTGTTTTTGCACTCCACATAAATATACCTGCATTCCACAAAAAGTTACCCTGCGCCAAAAAGTCTTTAGCAGTTTCATAGTCTGGCTTTTCTCTAAACTGATTTACCTTTTTTAGTTGTTCCTTATCTGCTTTATTGTACTCTATGTACCCAAAACCTGTATTAGGAAATGAAGGTTTTATACCTAATGTACACAATACATCTTCTGTTTCGCACTTTTTAAAACACGCGGTAACATCCTTTGCAAAAGCAACTTCATCTTCTATCCAATGATCACTAGGCGCAACAATCATTACTGCATCTTCGTTCAATTTCTTAATTTTCATTGCAGCGTATAATATACAAGGTGCGGTATTTCTCATTGCTGGCTCAAGCACAACTTGCTCTTGCTTTACCATCGGCAATTGCTCCAAGACCAAGTCATTATAACGTTCATTGGTAAGAATGAGTATATTCTCTGTTGGCACAAACTTATTTAATCGCTGAAAAGTTTTCTGGATAAGCGTTGTCCCAGTACCCAACATATCATGAAACTGTTTTGGGTTTTCACTTGTACTAATTGGCCAAAATCGAGACCCTACTCCACCAGCCATTAAAACGGCATAATAATTTTTATTCATGTCAGCTTTTTATTAATTCTACTTCTGCGTTTGGTTGAAAAAGAAACATCCTGCCTGTGGACATTTCAATACATTCGTAGCGCTTTGTTCTTTTGTTTCCTTTTTTAAAAAGTTTACCGTTATAAATTCGAAAAACGCTACCAATGGGTAATTCGTAAACGTAAGTTTTTTCTGATTGTTGTTCATCGAACTGTTTTAAAGCTATAGACATTTGCGCATCTGTACTGCTACTTGCCTTTGGATTCTTAAAATGTCTTGCCAACAAAGGCAATAATTGAGATGGAAAAATCTCTGGTCTAAGAAAGGGGAGCATTAAATATTGGAAAGTTCTTTTCCACTCTAATCCATGTGGTTTAATATTCCTCCCATATTTTTCAAAAGCTACTAAATGTGCAATTTCATGTACAAGGGTAATTAAAAACCTATACTTATTTAAAGAAGCATTGACTGTAATTTGATGGTTACCATCTTTTCTTCTTCTGTAATCACCATGTCTTGTTACCCGTTCATTCACAATTTTTAAGTGAACATGATTTAACTTTATTAGCTCAAAACAAGATGCTACAGCCGATTCAGGAAGATATTTTTCTAATGTTTGTTGCATTCTAAGGTGTACTACTACTTACTTGTAATATTTTACCATTATACATTTTATACCCTTTCAATACAAAATCCATCATATACTCAGCCATTTCTTTAGCTGATACAGGTGCTTTATATCCTGGAAATGCCTCTTCCAACATTTCGGTCTGCACCGCTCCTAATGCTAGAGCGTTAAATGAGGGTCCTGTTTCTTTGAACTCTTCGGCTAACAATTCCGTTAAAGTTAATACCGCACCTTTACTTGAGCTATATGCAGACAAACCTGGAAATTTTGCACTGCCTTGTATACCACCCATTGAACTAATAGTAAGCACATGACCATCTTTAGATATAAAAGGAAGTACTAACCTTGTCATGGCAGCAACGCCAAATACATTGACATCATAAACGGACTTAAATTCCTCTTCAGATGTTTCTAAAAATGGCTTATTTAATAGTTTACCGGCATTATTAATAAGACCAAAAACACTAGCATTTTTTTCTTTTAAAAACATTAATAGAGTATCTCTATCTTTCTTAGACGAAACATCAAAAGAAAATGCTTCAATATTATTATGACCAAGACTCTTAATTGGTTTTTGATTACGGGAAAGTGCCAATACCTTATACCCTGAATCAGCTAATAATTTACATAACTCAAATCCAATACCCCTGCTGCTTCCTGTAACTATAATGTATTCCATTACTTATATTTTACTTCTTTAGTTGGAGAATTAATAATACCTGTAAGCACTGGTATACATTCATTTACAATTGTTGCCATATACATATAATTCATTAATGATGCCTCATCCCCTACTTTATGATAGTGGTCAAAATTTGTAAAATCAAAGGAACTATAGGTTTGCGATGGCACATTAAATTCATCATGAAATGGAGCATTATCTGAACGTCTAAAAAGATTAAACTCTTTTGCTTTAGGCAGAAAACCTACTAAATTCTTATTTGCATATTTATTACTAACCTCGGCCAAATTAGATAACTCATAACCTGTTAAGTAAAGACTGTGATCCTTATTAACCATTGGCACGCCTACCATTTCAAAATTTAGCATTGCGTATAAATCAATGTTTTCTTCTTTTAATTTAATTGCCAAATGCTTTGACCCTAATAATCCTTTTTCTTCAGCTGAAAATAAGGCAAAAATAATACTTCGTTTATTGTTTTTTAAGTTTCCGAAATACTTTGCAAACTCTAAAACTGTGGTCGTACCAGATGCATTATCATTAGCCCCATTAGCAATAATATCTCCATCAGAACCACTTAAAATACCAATATGATCATAATGGGCTCCAATAATTACGAATTCGTTTTTCAATTTCTCATCTAATCCAGGCAAAAAACCAACTACATTATAGGCATTCCCAGTAGTATAGTTCTCCAACGTATCTAGGAACGATGAAAAATAGGGTTGAATATTATTTTCTTCAAAGACATTTGCAATAAAATCTGCTGCCTTGGAAATACCTTCACTACCTGTATCTCTACCTTTTAATTCGTCTGAAGTTAAAAACATCATTATTTCCTCTATTTCTTTTGGAGTACTATATGCTTTATGCTTAGACTTTATTTTTATCGCATTTATGCCCTCATCAGCATTAACAGATACCACATCCTTCTTTTCGGAATTTGAATTGGTGGGATTTAGAACCTTTTCTTGATTAACTTTTGCACTACCACAACTTAAAATCAAAAAGCTAAAAAGAGCAATAATAAAATATTTCATATAGGTATTAAATTTAAAATATAAAGATAAAAAAAGCATCCCTTCAAAGGGGATGCTTTAACAATTCTATTTATAATAGCAATTATCTATGCTAACATTGTTACCGGGTTTTCTACAAAATAACGTAATGTTTGAAGGAATTGAGCTCCAACAGCACCATCAACCGTTCTATGATCACAAGCCAAAGTTAATTTCATCGTATTTCCTACAACTATTTCACCATTCTTAACAACAGGTTTCTCTACAATTGCACCTACAGAAAGTATTGCTGAATTTGGTTGATTAATAATACTTGTAAACTCTAGAATTCCAAACATTCCCAAATTAGAAACAGTAAACGTACTACCTTCCATTTCAGAAGGTGTAATTTTCTTATTACGTGCTTTACCAGCCAAATCTTTTACAGCACTACCTATTTGGGTTAAACCTAATAAATCTGCATGTTTTATTACCGGCACTACTAAACCTTCATCAACAGCTACAGCAACACCCATATGAATATGCTTATGATATTTTGTAGCATCAGCACTCCATGAAGTATTCACTTGAGGATGCTTTCTAAGTGCCATTGCACAAGCCTTTAATACCATATCATTAAATGACACTTTAGTATCTGGCAAGTTATTTATTTGCGCACGTGACTCTTTTGCATTGTCCATATCTACTTCAATAGTAAGATAAAAATGCGGTGCATTAAATTTAGAGTTCCCTAGCGCTTTAGCAATTGCTTTACGCATATTTGAGTTTTTCACCTCTTCAGTTCCTTCTTCACCTGACGGCAAAGCCATGGATACTGGTTGAGATGCTACAGCACTCTCTGCCTTAACAGCTGAACTAGCTACTGGTGCCGCAGCTGTACTTGGCGTATAATTTTCAATATCTTTTTTGGTAATTCTGCCATTATCTCCAGAACCAGAAACCTTTGCTAAGTCAATACCTTTATCCTCTGCGATTTTCTTAGCTAAAGGAGATGCAAAAATTCTATCAGAATCAGATGTTGTTTTAGTTGCAGATACATCCTGTTTCTCTTCTTTTACTTCAGGTTTCTTTTCTTCTGGTTTAGCAGCCGATACTTTCTTTTTACCACCACCAGATTTATTATTTAAAACAGCATCGACATCAGTACCTGCTGGACCAATAATAGCTAAAACTTCATCAACTGGTGAAGATTCTCCTTCTTGAATACCTATATATAATAGCTTACCATTATAAAAAGATTCAAACTCCATTGTAGCTTTATCTGTTTCTATCTCGGCTAAAATATCACCCTCTTCTACATCATCACCAACCTTCTTTAACCAACTAGCTACAGTACCCTCTTCCATGGTATCGCTTAATCGAGGCATTTTAATAACCTCAACCCCTTCAGGAATTTCCGAGCCGCCAACTTCTTCGTCCGAAACTTCCTCTGTAGTATTTTCTACTTCAGTCGGTTTATCTTCTTTAGCTGGTACACTTCCACCTCCTATTAAACTTGAAATATCCTCTCCTTCATCACCAATAATTGCCAATAATGTATCTACTGGAGCTCCATCACCTTCTTGAACCCCTATATATAACAAGGTACCTTCATTAAATGATTCAAATTCCATGGTTGCCTTATCGGTTTCGATTTCGGCCAACATATCACCTTCTTCAACTTTATCGCCAACGTTTTTTAACCATTTGGCTACGGTACCTTCTTCCATGGTATCGCTTAAACGGGGCATATTTACTACTATAGCCATCTAATTATAATTTATGTTGAACAAATGGAAAATCCTCTTGTTCGTAAACCATATCATACAACTGGTTTACTGGTGGATAATCTGATTCTTCCGCGAACTTTTCACATTCTTTAACCAAAGCTTTGACACTCTTGTCAATTTCTTTGATTTCTGCTTCAGTTGCATATTTATTTTCTTTAATAATATCCAAAACTTGAGTTATTGGATCAATCTTTTTATATTCTTCTACTTCGTCTTTTGTTCTATAATGCTGCGCATCAGACATTGAGTGACCTCTATATCTATACGTTTTCATTTCAAGAAAAGTTGGTCCACCGCCACTACGTGCTCTTTCAATTGCCTTACTCATTTCTTGAGCTACAGTAACTGGGTTCATCCCATCAACTGGTCCACAAGGCATTTCGTAACCTAAACCTAATTTCCAAATTTCAGTAGAATAAGAAGTACGAGCTACCGAGGTTCCCATGGCATATCCATTATTTTCACAAACAAAAACAACTGGCAATTGCCATAACATGGCAAGGTTAAATGTTTCATGTAAAGCTCCTTGGCGAACGGCACCATCGCCCATATAACATAGAGTTACATTGTCTCTACCTGCATACTTATCACCAAAAGCCATTCCAGCACCTAAAGGTATTTGACCACCTACAATTCCATGACCTCCATGAAAACGATGTTCTTTAGAAAAAATATGCATAGACCCTCCCATACCTTGAGAAGTTCCTGTAACTTTTCCATACAGCTCAGCCATTACCCTTTTAGGGTCCACACCCATACCAATAGGTTGAACGTGATTTCTATAAGCAGTTATCATTCGGTCCTTGGTTAAATCCATTGCATGAAGAGCACCAGCTAAAACAGCTTCTTGCCCATTATACAAATGTAAAAACCCTCTTACCTTTTGCTGTATATAAACAGCGGCTAACTTATCCTCAAATTTTCTCCAAAATAGCATATCAGCATACCATTTCAAATACGTTTCCTTGGTGATTTTTTTCATCAATTTTAACTAAAGGTTTTAAATTCTTTATAGACCCCAAAGGTATTACTTACCTAGGCATCGTAGTAGAGCAAAAATACACATATTAATGAATCGATAAAAATATTAGAAGCAAATCAATCAAGATTTTAAATGCTTAACAAATAAGAGACATAACGTGTTTATTTTCAATACCTATTTCAAATAATTAATTCAAATAACTACTATTAAATCCTAATGGTAGCAAATCCCCTAAAGACTTACACTCAATAACACTTCCTGTCTCGCCCATTAATAAAATCTTTATAGGTTCTTTTTGCCTAAATTCATACTCAGAAATAGACTGCCTACAATTGCCACAGGGTGCAGCTGGCTCACTTACTAAATGATTTAATGATGCTGCAGAAATTGCAATTGCCTTTATTTTCATTCCTGGATATTTTGAGCCAGCATAGAACACTGCAACTCTTTCAGCACAAAGACCCGATGGATAAGATGCATTTTCTTGATTATTCCCTTCTATTATTTCTCCATTTTCTAACAAAACTGCCGCACCTACAAAAAAATCAGAATAGGGTGCATATGCTTTTTTCCTAGCTTGAACCGCTGCTATCATAATCATTTTATCATTATCATTCAATTCCTCAATGGTGCTATATATGGTTATATTAAAACTTATATTCTTTTGAATTGGCATATGTAAATTTTAAAGGGTAAACTACAAATTATAAATGGCGTATGACGAGAAAAGTTATACTAAATATTTAAAGCACAAAAAAACCTGCATATGAGCAGGTTTTTCTATACAAAATTATTCTAAATATTAATCATTATAATATTCTTCTCCTAAGTTAAATGTTAGAGAAAAACGAAGTGTATTTTCTAGTGGGTTTCTAACTTGTGATGTTGAAAATAAATAAGATAAATCTATTTGGGCAGCTTTAAACTTAAACCCAGCTCCTAATGTGAAAAATTTCCTAGACCCTTTTTCCTCACTTTCATTAAAGTACCCAGTTCTAAGCATAAAAGAATCTTGATATGTATATTCTGCTCCTAATGCCCATGTAAATTCTTTCAGTTCTTCACCGAAACCATCTGGGGCATCTGTAAAAGAATTAAATATTCCGCTAAAGCCACTTTCATTTTGGTAAATATCATTATCAGCAGAATCTACGTCGCCATCACCATCAAAATCTTGAGGAGTTGGGACTAGTAATTTACTAACCTCTGTTGTTATACCAATTACATTATCTTGATCCAGAATAAAATCAAAACCACCACCAAGACTTAACTTACTTGGCAAAAAGTTTTCTTGTCCACCGGCGTCGTATTGAATTTTACCCCCTATATTAGATAGATTAAAACCACCTCTCCAACGGCCATCAAAGTTGTTATAAGCAATTTCATTAGACCTATAATAACCTGCCACATCTACAGCAAAAGAACCTGCTGCTTGCGAATCTTCTGTCCCGTTTTGCGGTAATTTTAGGTTAGACCTAATATATCTTCCACCAACACCCATTGAGAAAGTTGGGCTCAATTTTAATGAATACGAACCATCTAACGCAAGTTCATTTGGCTTTGCAATAGTACCAGGATCATTTGCAAATTGCCTTAACTCTATTTCTCCTAGAGTAAAGTATCGTAAACTAACGGCAAATGCACTTTGATCATTTATTTTATTAAAGTAACTCGCATTTAGTAACGAAATATCCGTTATAATGCTTTCTAAATACGGAGTATAACTTACACCTATTCCCATTTTACGTTCCGCGAATGCAAATTTTGCCGGATTCCATTGCTGGGAAAAAGCATCAGTAGATGTAGCTACACCCATATCCCCCATACCTGCAGACCTTGCATCGGCTGCTATTGTCAAGAATGGAACCGCTGTAGTTATGACTCGTTGATCATTTTGCGCAATTACCTTTCCTATTACCAATAGAAATAAAATTATTGAAATTTTTCTCATTAGAATTAATTCTTTTATTAATAGAATTGAAATATACCATTTAAATATAAATGCTATTAATATTTTACATGTAAACGGTCTTTTTCACGTTATCTTGTATTTATATTAAGTTTTTTAAAGAAAATAAACTTCAATTCTGGAATACTCGATAATCAGATGTTTCTTACAAATGATAAAAGAAGAATGTTCTAACTAAAAGAAATACTTAAAACCATACTATTTAATTGTTTTAACCGTTAACCTATTTAAGTGGACCTAAAATTGATTATGGTTCCATTTTAGATAGTTAAAATTATTTTGAATTGTAAAATAATCTCACAAAAACACCGTTCTATTGAGCGAAAGTGAAAAACAAATTAATAAGAAAACATAGTATCATATTATTATAGTAACCAAACATCTATAGTGTATGAAAATTGAACTCAAGTCCTAATTATGAAAAAACATTTAATA
>TARA_R110002051_G_scaffold266815_4_pt1 | contig 42075 bp, 36 predicted proteins | sample TARA_R110002051 | Tara Oceans TARA_R110002051 (sample SAMEA4397023) | marine metagenome | biome: Polar Biome; feature: [MES] marine water layer (ENVO:01000295) within the mesopelagic zone...; material: water (ENVO:00002006), including particulate matter (ENVO:01000060) such... | reverse complement strand
ATTTGCCCGTCCCCTGCCTATCTTGCACCGCTTACTCCGCCGCGTCCTGATAGGCCTCGATCGGCGGGCAGGAGCAGATCAGGTGCTTGTCGCCATAGGCCTGATCGATCCGGGCGACTGGCGGCCAGTATTTGTTGGCTCGCAGGCTGTCGACCGGGAAGGCGCCCTGGGCGCGGGAATATTTCCGGTCCCAGTCATCCGCCATCAGATCGCCCGCCGTATGCGGGGCATGGGCCAGCGGGCTTTCATCGCGGGAGAGTTTGCCCTCCTCGATATCGCGGATCTCCTGCCGGATGGCGATCATCGCCGCGCAGAACCGTTCCAGCTCGGCCAGAGGCTCGCTCTCTGTCGGCTCGATCATCAGCGTGCCCGGCACCGGGAAGGACATGGTGGGGGCGTGGAAGCCGTAATCCATCAGGCGTTTCGCGACATCGTCGACGGTAACGCCGGTTTCGTCCTTCAGCGGGCGCAGGTCGATGATGCATTCATGCGCCACCAGCCCGTTCTTGCCTTTGTAGAGCACCGGGAAATGCTCTTCGAGGCGGTGGGCCAGATAGTTGGCGGAGAGGATCGCGACCTCGGTCGCCTGCTTCAGCCCGTTGGCGCCCATCAGCTCGATATAGCTCCAGGAGATCGGCAGGATGCCGGCACTGCCGAACGGCGCGGCGCTGACCGGGCCGATGGCGGTTTCCTGGGCGTTCATGTTGCGGTGACCGGGCAGGAACGGCGCCAGATGCGCGCCGACGCCGATCGGGCCGACACCGGGGCCGCCGCCGCCATGCGGGATGCAGAAGGTCTTGTGCAGGTTCAGGTGGCTGACGTCGGAGCCGAACTGGCCCGGCTTGCAGACACCGACCATGGCATTGAGGTTGGCGCCGTCCATATAGACCTGTCCGCCATGCTCGTGGATCAGGTCGCAGATCTCGGTGATGGTTTCCTCGAACACGCCGTGGGTCGAGGGATAGGTGATCATCAGGGCGGCGAGATTGGCGCTGTGCTGTTCGACCTTGGCCTTCAGGTCAGCCATGTCGACATTGCCGTCATCGTCGCATTTCACGACCACGACCTTCATGCCGGCCATCGCGGCGGAAGCCGGGTTGGTGCCGTGCGCGGAGCTCGGGATCAGGCAGATATTGCGATGCCCTTCTCCCCGGCTGGCGTGATAGGCGCTGATCACCAGCAGGCCGGCATATTCGCCCTGGGAGCCTGCGTTCGGTTGCAGGGAGACGGCGGCATAGCCGGTGATCTCGGCCAGCATCCGCTCCAGCTCGGCGATCATCAGATGATAGCCCTCGACCTGATCGCGCGGGGCGAACGGGTGGATGTCGGAGAAGGCGGCCCAGGTGACCGGAATCATCTCGGTCGTCGCGTTCAGCTTCATGGTGCAGGAGCCGAGCGGGATCATCGAACGGTCGAGCGCCACGTCCTTGTCCGCGAGGCGGCGCAGATAGCGCAGCATCTCGGTCTCGGAATGGTAGCTGTTGAAGGCCGGGTGGGTCAGGAAGTCGGAACTGCGCTCCAGCTTTGCCGGAATGGCGTCCGGCGTACGGTCGGCGACGGCTTCGTAGGTGAGTTCCTTCATGCTGTCGAAGGCCATCATGGCCCACAACCGCTCGACCAGCTCCCGGGTGCAGGTCTCGTCCAGCGAGATGCCGACACTGTTCTCGAAGATGCGCAGATTGACGCCCTCGATACGGGCGGCCTCGATGACGGAGCCGGTCCAGTCATCGGTCTGCACGATGATGGTATCGAAGAAGTTTTCGTGCGCGATGGTGTAGCCGAGTTCGCGCAGGCCCTGGGCCAGGATCGCGGTCCGGCGATGTACCCGGCGGCCGATCTTCATCAGGCCGACCGGCCCGTGATAGCAGGCATAGGCGGCCGCCATGACGGCAAGCAGGACCTGGGCGGTGCAGATGTTGCTGGTCGCCTTCTCGCGGCGGATATGCTGCTCGCGGGTCTGCAGGGCCAGCCGGTAGGCCGGGTCGCCATTCTTGTCGACTGATACGCCGACGATGCGGCCCGGGATCGAGCGCTTGTATTCGTCTTTCGTGGCGAAATAGGCGGCATGCGGGCCGCCGAAGCCGAGCGGCACGCCAAAGCGCTGGCTGGTGCCGATGGCGACATCCGCGCCGAACTCGCCCGGAGGGGTGAGATGGGTCAGGGCCAGCAGATCGGCCGCGACCACGGCGAGCGCGCCCTGGGCATGAGCCTTCTCGACGATGGCCGCATAGTCATGCACGGCGCCGTTGGTATCGGGATATTGCAGCAGGACGGCAAAGGCGTCTTCCGGCAGGGTGTCGTTCTCGTCGCCGACCACCACGGTCAACCCGGCCGGTGTGGCCCGGGTCTGCAGCACGTCGATGGTCTGCGGATGACAGTTCCGGGAGACGAAGAAGACAGTGCCCTTGTTCTTCGATGCCTTGTGGCAGAAGGCCATGGCTTCCGCCGCCGCCGTGCCCTCGTCGAGCAGGGAGGCATTGGCGATTTCCAGACCGGTCAGATCGCCGATCATGGTCTGGAAATTGAGCAGCATTTCCAGCCGGCCCTGGCTGATTTCCGGCTGGTACGGCGTATAGGCTGTGTACCAGGCCGGGTTTTCCAGGATGTTGCGCTGGATGACGGCGGGCACGCGGGTGCCGTAATAGCCCATGCCGATCAGGGTGCGGTTCACCGTGTTGGTGTTGGCATATTGGCGGAGCTTCTGCAGCACCGCGCTTTCGGTCTGGGCGGGCGGCAGGTCGAGCGGCTCCGTGACGCGGATCTTTGCCGGAACGGCGGCATCGATCAGGGCGCCGAGGCTCTCGTAGCCGAGAGCCTTCAGCATTGTTGCCTGATCATCCGGGCCGGGGCCGATATGACGGCGAATGAACTCTTCGCTTTCTTCCTGTTCGGCGAAGGCCAGCCTGTTGTCCATCATCTCTTCTGCTCCTTCCGGCCCGCGGGCCGTACGTCATCTCGTCTATGGGGCGCCAGAACGACACCCGGCCTCAGGCTTCCGCGTGCGCCTTGTAGGCGTCGGCGTCCATCAGGGCGTCGAATTCGGCCTTGTCGGAAATCTTGATCTTGTAGAACCAGGCTTCGCCTTCGGGATCGCTGTTCACCAGATCCGGCGTGTCGGCCAGCGCGGCATTGGCCTCGACCACTTCGCCCGTGACCGGTGCGTATAGTTCGCTCGCGGCTTTCACGGATTCGACGACGGCGGTTTCGTCGCCCTGTGCGACGGTTTTGCCGACATCCGGCACTTCCACGAACACGACTTCGCCGAGCTGTTCCTGCGCGAAATCGGTAATCCCCACGGTGCCGATCTCGCCGTCGAGATCAATCCATTCATGGTCTTCGGTGTAGCGGCGTTCGCTCATATCTGATCCCCTCAGGTGCTTTGTTTTAACGTTTGTAGCCGTTCGGGACGAACGGCATCTTGGCGGTTTTGGCGGGCAGGGCTTTGCCCCGAACGACAACATTTACAGCGCTACCGGCGGCGGCATGTTCCGTGGTGACGTAGCCCATGGCCAGCGGTGCCTCGAGGCTCGGCCCGAAGCCGCCGCTGGTGATGCTGCCGATGCTGGTGCCGTCGGGCGCCTGGATTTCGGTGCCTTCGCGGGCGGGTGCCCGTCCGTCCGGCAGGATGCCGACGCGCTTGCGCGGGGCGCCGTTCTTGATTTGACCCAGAATGACATCCGCGCCGGGAAAGCCGCCTTCCTCCCGCCGGCGCTTGCCGATGGACCAGGTAAGCGCGGCCTCGACCGGCGTCGTTGTCTCGTCGATATCGTGGCCGTACAGGCAGAGCCCGGCTTCAAGCCGCAGGGAATCCCGGGCGCCAAGTCCGATGGCCTCCACGTCGTTTTGAGCCAGAAGTTTGCGGGCAAGGGCGTCGGCCTGATTGGCGGGCACGGAAATTTCGTAGCCGTCCTCGCCGGTATAGCCGGAGCGGGTGACGAAGCAGGCAGCCCCGTCCACATCCATCTCGGCGCCGGTCATGAAGCTGAGGGTCGCGGCGGCCGGGGCGAGGGCGGACAGCGCGGCTTCGGCGCCAGGGCCCTGCAACGCGATCAGCGCGCGGTCTTCCAGAACGGTGATTTCGGAGGAGAGGTTGGCCCGCATATGGGCGATATCGGCATCCTTGCAGGCCGCGTTGACGACGACCATCAACCCGTCCTCGATCCGGCAGACCATCAGATCGTCCAGAATACCGCCTGCCTCGTTCGTGAACATGCTGTAGCGCATCTGGCCGACGGCGAGGCCGTCGAGATCGCCCGGCGCCAGTCGTTCCAGGTCGCGCGCCGCATCGGAACCGGTCAGCTTGACCTGGCCCATGTGCGAGACATCGAACAGCCCGGCCTTGGCGCGGGTATGCAGGTGCTCGGCCTTGACCCCGGCGGGGTACTGGACCGGCATGTCATAGCCCGCGAACGGCACCATCTTGGCGCCGAGCTCGACATGCAGTGTGTGCAGGGGAGTCTTGAGAAGGGTGGTTTCGGTCATAGGTCTCTCCGGTCAGCGTAAGGCATCCCGGCGAACTGCCGGAACCTGCCCCCTCTGTCGCTAACCTGAGAGATTCACCCGGCGAACTCTGTGCCGGGCTTTCACCGTGGGTGAGACGGTTTCCCGTCTACTTTCCAGAAGTTCCTCGCCTCAAGGTCCTTTTGCCTGAGAGTTTCCGGGGGCGGTTGCTCCTTCGGCGCCGACCATGTGGCCGGTCTCTCCCTTGAGGGTCGTCGGTAGTGGCGAAACAATAGTCGCCGTAATTGAAAAAGAAAAGGGGCGTTGGCGATCAGGCGCTATCAGCTATGCCGGACCTAGCGCCGCCGCGAGCGGTTATAGGCGAGCTGTTCCTTCGTCAGCTGGAAGCCGATCAGCACCCGGTAGTCGTTCAGGATCTTGCGGTCCGCCGGATAGGGGATCTTCGGCTCGAACTCGTCCTTGATGGCGACGCGGCGCAGGTTGCCCTTGAAGGGCAGCGTGTTGTCGAAGGTCTGTTTGGCGATCACCGCGCCGGTCTCGTCCGAGATGGCGAGGAAGTAGGTCACGGCCGCCTGGTTGCTCTTGTTGGCCGGGCCGCGGGCGGCGATGACCTGGAAGGCGATATCCATGACCAGCTCATCGCTTTCGAAATTGCAGATCGCGCTGAGGCTGGCCAGCTGGGCGTCGAATCGGACATCGGTGAGGTCGCCGACGGCGCCGTCGGTGAACTCCGTCACATGGTCCAGATCGCTGACGAAATTCGTCACCGGGCAGCCCGGCGGCGGGCCCTTGTCGCTGGAGCAGGCGGCCACGAGCGCCAGCAGCACAAGCGGCAGCAGGACGCGGGTCGGAAAGCGGAAACGCGATTGAGAAAACATGGCTCAGCTCTGCTAGGGTTCAGTCGGCGCACACACTACCCGCTCGGGGACGGACCCGCAAATGGGCATGGCGTGCTTCTGTCTTCTATGGACAAGTTTTTACCGAAGGACTACATCGCGGGCATGAACAAAGCCGATCTCACCATTCTGCTGGCCACACCGCGCGGTTTTTGCGCCGGGGTGGACCGGGCCATCCAGATTGTCGAGCGCAGCCTCGAGAAGTACGGCGCGCCGGTCTATGTCCGGCACGAGATCGTGCATAACCGCTATGTGGTCGAGGGCCTGGAAAAGAAGGGCGCGATCTTCGTCGAGGAACTGGACCAGGTGCCGCTCGACGCGCCGGTGGTGTTCAGCGCGCACGGCGTGCCGAAATCTGTTCCGGCCGAGGCCGCGCGGCGCAACATGGTCTATCTCGACGCCACCTGCCCCTTGGTCAGCAAGGTGCATCTGGAAGCCGAACGGCACATGAAGCAGGGCCGCCACCTGATCCTGATCGGCCATGCCGGGCACCCCGAAGTGATTGGCACCATGGGGCAGGTTCCGGACGGTATCATCACTCTGGTGGAAACCCGCGAGGATGCGGAGACGGTCAGCTTCGAGGGCGATCCGGACCTCGCCTTCATCACCCAGACCACGCTGTCGGTGGACGACACGGCGGAGATCGTCTCGGTGCTGCAAAGCCGCTTTCCGAAGATGGTCGGGCCGGCGAAGGAAGATATCTGCTACGCCACGACGAACCGTCAGGAAGCAGTCAAAGCCATTTCGGAGCGCTGTGACGGCATGGTCGTCATCGGCGCGCCCAATTCCTCGAATTCCAAGCGTCTGGTGGAGGTCGCCAAGGGGCGCGGCTGCGACAGGGCGCTGCTGATCCAGCGTGCCGCCGATATCGACTGGGACTGGATGGCCGATGTCTCCGTGCTCGGCATCACCGCCGGAGCGTCCGCTCCGGAAGTGCTGGTTGACGAGGTGATCGAGGCCTGCCGGGCGCATCGCGCCGTTACCATCGAAGAGGTGACGGTCGCCCGCGAGGACGTCCATTTCAAATTGCCCCGCGAGTTGGCGAGTTAAGTCCTTGGCCGTTTACACGTCTATTTCCGACGAGGACCTCGCGTCCTTTCTCGCCGCGTACGATATCGGCGATCCGGTCTCCTTCTCCGGCATTGCCGAAGGGGTCGAGAATTCGAACTTCATGGTCCGGACCACGACCGGCACCTACATCCTGACGCTTTACGAGAAGCGGGTGAATCCGGACGATTTGCCGTTTTTCCTGAACCTGATGAACCATCTCGCGGACAAGGGCCTGTCCTGCCCGCAACCGGTCAGAACGCGCTCCGGAGAGATGCTCAGCCGCCTGAACGGCCGTCCGGCGGCAGTGGTGACCTTCCTGGAAGGCATCTGGCACCGCAAGGCAATGCCGGTCCATTGCCGGGCGCTGGGCACGGAGCTGGCCCGGATGCACGAGATGGGCAAGGATTTCGGCATGGTCCGGGAGAACAGCCTTTCGGTGAATTCCTGGCGGCCGCTTCTGGAATCCTGCGGTGCGGCGGCGGACGGCGTGAAACCCGGGCTCTATGCCTTTCTTGAAGCCGAGATCGATTATCTGGAAAAGAACTGGCCGGCGGACCTGCCGCGCGGCGTGATCCATGCGGATCTGTTCCAGGACAATGTCTTCTTTCTCGGGGACGAGTTGTCCGGCTTCATCGATTTCTATTTCGCCTGCACCGATATGCTGGCCTACGACCTTGCCATCTGCCTGAACGCCTGGTGCTTCGAGACGGACGGCAGCTTCAACATCACCAAGGCGCGGCAGATGATCACGGCCTATCAGGCGGCCCGCAGCCTCTCCGGCGCCGAGCTTGCCGCTCTGCCGGTGCTTGCGCGCGGCTCCGCCACCCGTTTCCTGCTGACCCGCCTTTATGACTGGCTGAACCATCCGGAAGGCGCGTTCGTGAAACCGAAGGATCCCATGGAATATCACCGCAAGCTGAGTTTTCATCAGAGCGTCACCTCCAGTGCGGGATATGGCATCTGATGGCTGGCAAACGGGTCGAGATCTATACGGACGGCGCCTGCAGCGGTAACCCCGGCCCCGGCGGCTGGGGCGCGATCCTGCGCTATGGCGACACCGAGAAAGAACTTTCGGGCGGCGAGAAAGAGACCACCAACAACCGCATGGAAATGATGGCGGCGATCACGTCGCTGGAATCCCTGACCCGGCCGATGCATGTCGATATCTATACGGACAGCACCTATGTCCGCGACGGCATCACCAAGTGGATACACGGCTGGAAAAAGCGGGGCTGGCGCACCGCCGACAAGAAGCCGGTGAAGAACATGGAGCTGTGGCAGCGGCTTGAGGCCGCCGTCGAGCGGCACGAGATCGAATGGCACTGGGTCAAGGGCCATGCCGGCCATCCCGAGAACGAGCGGGCGGACGAGCTGGCGCGCCTGGCCGTACCGTGAGCGCTTCCATCGGGGCTGCTGGCGCCGGGGCACCGGTTTCGGAGACCCGCTGGGACATTGTCTTGCTCGCCGTCGGCGCGGGCATTGTTGCCGCCCTGCAGGTCGGTAAGGTCCCGCCCGCGCTGCCGGATATCCGGGCCGGGCTCGGCCTTTCGCTGGTCGCCGGGGGCTGGCTGGCCTCCCTGCTGCATCTTTTCGCCGCTTTATTCGCCATTCTCATCAGCATGGCGACGGACCGGCTTGGGCCCGCCCGCATGGCGGTTGCGGCGATGCTTGTGATCGCCGCCGGCTCTGTGCTCGGCGCGGTCTCCGGCTCCGCGCTCGCCCTGTTCGCCGGACGGGCGCTGGAAAGCCTCGGGTTCGTTGCCACCTCGATTGCCGCGCCGACCCTGATCGTCGCCGCCGCCCGGCCGACCCATCGCTCTCTGGCGCTCGGCATCTGGTCCGCCTATTTCCCCATTGGCGCCGCCATCGCGATGGTTGCCGCGCCGGTGTTGATGGCCGCTGCCGGATGGCGCGGGCTCTGGCTGGCGGATGCGGGTATCTGCGTTGTCTTCGCCGTTATTCTGGCCGTACTCACGGCGCCGTCCCGCTGGTCCGGCTCTCCACGGCCCAGTCGGGAGCGCGGTTTCAGGGACGTGTTGGGCACATTGCGTCTGCCTGGCCCTTACCTTTTTGCAACGGCCTTCTTCCTCTATGCCTGCGCGATTTTCGCGCTGATGACCTGGATGCCGACCTTTCTGATCGAGCGGATGGGCTATTCCCTCGAAGGCGCGGCCCTGATCGGGGCTGCTGTGGTGCTGGTCAATATCGTGGGTAATCTCGGCGCCGCCTGGCTGATGCACCGCCACGTGCCGCGCTGGTTCATTGTCGCGATCAGTTTTATCGGGATCATCGGCACGGCCTGGTTCGTCTTTGCCGGGGATGCGCCCGATGCGTTCCGGGTGCCGGCGGCCATCGCCATGTCCTGCATCGCCGGCGTGCTTCCCGCCGCATGTCTGGCCGGTGCCCCCGCGCATGCACGCACAACATCGGAGGTGGCGACCTGCAGCGGCGTTGTCGTGCATGGCTCCAACCTCGGAAACCTGCTGGCAGCCCCGATCTTCGCCACGGTGGTGACCTATTTCGGCGGCTGGTCGAACGGGCACCTGCCGATGATCGGTCTTGGTTTGGCCGGGCTGGTGCTGGTGTTCTGGATCAAGCTGGTGGATAGAGGCCACTAGCTGCTGGCTTTTGCTTTCGGTCTTCAGCAGGCATGAAGGATCAGCGCGGTACCACCATCGGTGTGCCGGTGACGGGATCGGGTGTGATCATTGCATCGAGCCCGAAAGCACGGTGCAGGTTTTCCTCGCTCAGAACAGCGTCCGGCGTGCCGGTGGCGACCAGTCCTTCGGGGCCGAGCAGGACCAGATGATCCGAATAGCGGGCCGCGAGATTGAGGTCGTGCAGCACGGTGATGACCGTGGTGCCGTCCCGCCGGTTCCGTTCCTGCAACAGCGCGAGCACTTCAAGCTGGTGGCGCAGATCCAGCCATGTCGTCGGCTCGTCCAGCAGCAGGTAGGGCGTGTCCTGTGCCAGCACGAGCGCGATCCAGGCCCGCTGCCGCTGCCCGCCGGACAGTGTGTTCAGCGGACGGTCCATCTGGTCTTCCAGACCGACATGGCGCAGGGCCGCGGTGCATTTTTCCAGATCCTGCGCGCTCCAGGCCGCGAGCAGCCCGCGCCACGGTGTCCGGCCGCGCTTGATCAGCTCCATGACGGTGATGCCGTCCGGTGCGTTCGGCGCTTGCGGCAGGATCGCCAGACGCCGGGCTAGCGCCCGTGTGTCGAGGCTGAACACATCCTCTCCGCCAAGGGTGACGGTTCCTCGCGACGGGCGGAGCAGGCGGGCAAGGGCGCGGAGCAGGGTGGATTTTCCGCAGCCGTTCGGGCCCAGAATGGAGGTCACCTGCCTGTCCGGGAAGGCAAGAGACAGATCCGCGATCACGGCTTTGTCGCCATAGCCGAGGGTCAGGTCTTCGGTTTTCAGAACGGTGTGCGTCACAGGTCCCCCGTCTCCATTTCCCGTAGCAGAAGCCATATCAGATAGGGCGCGCCCAAGATGCCGGTCATCACGCCGACGGGTAGTTGCAGGCCGGGTATGGCGGCTCTTGAAGCCAGATCTGCCAGCACCGTGATGATGGCGCCCGCGGCGGCTGCTGAGGCCAGTTTGCCCGCCGGATGCCGTGCGCCCGTCAGTCTCGCTCCAAGAGGGGCGGCCATCAGGGCGATGAAGGGTAGCGGTCCGGCAACGGCGACGCCGGTTGCGGCGAGCAGCACGCCTGTGACCGCCAGCAGCCCGCGTGACAGGGAAATCCGTGTACCCAGACCGGCGGCGAGATCGTCCCCCAATTCCAGCAGGGCGAGGGAGCGGGTCTGCAGGGCGAGGGCAAGTGTCAGGGCCGCGCCGAGGCCGAAGACTTGCAGCACATGGCCCCAGTTCCGGGCGGCGAGCGATCCGGTCAGCCAGCGTTGCGCCTCGGTCGCTTCTTGGTGCGGCAGACGGGTCATGATGAAGCTGCTGGCGGCGGCGGCGAAGAAGCCGACCCCGAGACCGACAAGGATCAGCGTCAGGGCCGCATGCGTCCCGCTCCGGCCGGACGCGAGGAAGATAACGGCACCGGCGGCAGCAAGGCCGCCGATGGCGGAGAACAGCGGGATGGGCAGGGCGATCCCGGCGGACACGCCCCAGATCGCCGCCAACCCGGCGCCGGAGGTGAAGCCCATGACATCGGGCGAGGCCAGCGGGTTGCGCAGCAGGATCTGGAAAATCGCACCGGACATGCCAAGCACCGCACCCGCGCCAAGCGCCGTGCCGACGCCGGGGCCGCGCAACACCCGGAGGAACAGCGCACCGGGCCCGGAGCCGTGCCAGAGCCCGTCCCAGAGCGCGGCGGGGCCGATCATGACCTGACCTATGGAAAGGCCGAGCAGCACCGCGAGCAGCAGCAGAGCGATGATGAGGAATGCGCCCTTCATGTCAGCGCCCCCGGCCTGAGACGCCGGGCGATCCAGATGAAGACCGGCGCGCCGATCAGGGCCGTCATGATGCCGACGCGGATTTCAGCCGGGGCAACCAGCAGGCGCCCGGCAGTGTCCGCCAGCAGCAGGATCGTGGCGCCGAAGAGGGCGGAGACCAGCAGCTCGAGGCGTAGATTGTGCCCGCTGATGCGCCGGGCGAGCGGCGGCACCATCAGGCCGAGGAAGGCAATAGGACCAGCGATCGATACGGCGGCGCCCGTCAGCATGGTCAGGACAGCCAGCGCGCCGAGTTGAATACGCCCCGGCTTTGTGCCGAGACCCTTGGCAAGCCCGGTACCGAGGGCGAGGGCTTCCAGCCTCGGCGCCAGCAGCAGGGCACATCCGGCACCGAGCGCGGCGATGGCGCTCATCTCCAGCAGTGGCCGGACATTGGCCTGGGCGAGCGATCCGGCGGCCCAGAAACGGAAGACTTCCAGTGCTTCGGTCCGGGTCAGCACGATGGCGGAGACCAGCGACATCAGCAGCGCATTGAGGGCGATCCCGGCAAGGGTCAACCGGACCGGTCCAGCCTCTCCGCGCAATCCGCCGCCGATGGCGAAGACGGCGAGCGATGCCAGGGCGGCGCCGGGAAAAGACAGCGCGGCGATGAACCCGCCATCCGCCCGGCCGAACAGGAAAGCGCCCAGCACGATAGTGAAGGCGGCGCCCGCATTGACCCCCATCAGGCCGGGGTCCGCCAGCGGATTGCGGGTGAGCGACTGCATGATGGATCCGGCCATTCCAAGGCTCGCCCCCGCCGCCAGTCCGGCGATCAGGCGCGGCAGGCGGATATCATGGATCACGATATGCAGCGGGTTCATCGGGTCGAACGCCACGAGGGCATGCCAGATCTCCGGCACGGAGACGGCACGCACACCGGCAGCGAGAGTCGCGATGGCGGCGAGGATCAGCAGCAGGACGGGCAGGGCAAATCTCACCGGGTCAGCCCGGCCTTGACGCTTGAGGGAACGGGCGTGTCCGCATTGCCGTCGAGGGCCAGGGCGATATCCTCCTCAAGCGCTTTCAGGGCAAAGGGCAGGGACAGCACGCTGCCGAAAGACAGGGCGCCGGCAATGAGCGGCCCGGCGAAGACCTCGCGCCCCTGCCAATGGGCGTTGAGGGTCTTGCGCATGGGCAGGGCGACGATGTCCGGCACCGTGTCGAAAGAGGAGACCCAGATCAGCAGATCGGCATCAAGCGGGGACAGGTCTTCCGGCGAGAGCCGGGCGAAGAACGAGTCCGGTGCCGACAGGCTGGCGATTGCCCCGGGCGGGACCAGCCCCAGCTCCTTCAGGAATGTTGCCCTGGTATCGGTGCCGACAAAAGCGCCGGTCTCTCCGCTAGTGTGATAGGCGCAAACGCCGGTCTTTCCTTCCCAGTCCGGATGGGCTTTCCGGGCGCTGGTAAAAGCGCCTCTGGTCCCGGCGATAAGCTGCTCCGCCTTGTCTGCCATGCCGGTTGCCCGGCCGAGAAGGCGCGTCACCACATCCCACGGTGTCCCGTATGCGTCATTGCCTTCCGGATGCATCAGCACCGGCGCTATTTGCGAGAGCAGGTCGTATTCCGCCCGGGAGATGCCGGAGCCGATGCCGACGATCAGGTCGGGCGCGAGCGAGGCGACGATTTCCACCGAGACTTCGCCGGAAAGTACTGTCGGTTTGCTGTCGCCAAGATACGGGGTTGCCCAGGGCCAGACGGCGTGGGGCAGGTTCCCGTACCATTCGCGAATCCCGACAGGAACGATGCCGAGCGCCAGGAGCGGGTCTTGCGTGGTGTATCCGAGGGAGACGACCCTTCTGGCCGGTTTCGGCAGAACGGTCTCGCCGAATGCATGCTTGAATCGGAGATCCTGTTCCGAGGCGAAAGCGGATGGCGAGAAGATGGCCGGGGCAAGGACGGATGAAGCGGCAATGCCGGAGGCAAATATGCCCAGTCCCGCCAGAACCTGCCGGCGGTGCGGGTGCCGGGATCTGCCCGGAATGCTCTGCCTGACCTCCGGGATGCTTTGCTTGGCGCCCCGGATGCTTCGCCTGACCAATGCATCCTGAATTTCCGGTCCGGGTTTTGACACCTCTGTCTCCTCAGTCACGCTACGTGGTCCGGTTTCTTCGCTGCCGACGAACACCAGACCGTAATGATAGTCAATAGCATTTAGGGGGTAGGGGATGTCGACCGGAGTCTATCGGGCCGATGATCCTTGTTATGCGCCATGCTCCGGTTTGCTCCGATTCCGACGCCGGGCCATGGGCCCGTGTCGCCGGATGGCTCGCGTCGTCCTGCCGGATCTGCTGGACTACCCTTTGTTCAAGCCCGCCGGGCGCGCTGGCGGCAAGGGGAGACAAATCGATGAAATCGCATGCGCAAGTCGTTGTTATCGGCGGGGGCGTCGTTGGCTGTAGCGTTCTCTACCACCTGACCAAACTGGGCTGGAAAGACGTGGTTCTGGTGGAGCGCAGCGAGCTGACATCGGGCTCGACCTGGCATGCGGCGGGCGGCATGCACACGCTGAACAGCGACCCGAACGTCACCAAGCTGCAGAAATACACCATCGATCTCTACAAGGAGATCGAGGAGATTTCCGGTCAGGCGACCGGTGTGCATCTGTCCGGCGGGATCATGGCTGCCGGGACTCCTGAACGCCTCGATTATCTGAAGACGATGGTCGCCAAGGGCAAATATATGGGCCTCGATATCGACTTCATCTCGCTGGATGAGGCGCAGCGTCTGCATCCGCTGGTCGATGCCAGCCATTTCACCGGCGCTGTCTATGATCTAAACGAGGGCCATGTCGATCCGTCCGGCGTGACCAACGCCTATGCCATCTCGGCGCGCAAGGGCGGGGCGGAGATCTACCGCCACACCAAGGTCGAGGAACTGGTGGCAGAAAAGGACGGCGGCTGGTCGGTGGTCACTGACAAGGGCACGATCCGCTGCGAAAAGGTGGTGAATGCGGGCGGCCTCTGGGCCCGCGAGATCGGCCGCATGGTCGGGCTTGAGCTGCCCGTGCTGGCGATGGAGCACCATTATCTGATCACCGAGGCGCTGGACGAGATCAAGGCGCTGGATGCCGAGCTGCCGCACCTGATCGATTTCGAGGCCGAGCTCTATACCCGTCAGGAAGGCCAAAGCTTCCTGCTCGGCACCTACGAGAAGGCTTGCGTTCCCTGGTCGCCGCACCAGACGCCATGGGATTTCGGGCACGAGCTGCTGCAGCCGGATCTCGACCGGATCGCACCGTCCCTCGACATTGCCTACCAGCATTTCCCGTTCCTGGCGAATGCGGGGGTGAAATCGATGATCAACGGCCCGTTCACCTTCGCGCCGGACGGAAACCCGCTGGTCGGCCCGGTGCCGGGGCTCCGGAACATGTATCTCGCCTGCGGTGTGATGGCCGGGTTCAGCCAGGGTGGCGGCGTCGGTCTGGCGCTCGCCCAGTGGATGATCGAGGGCGAGCCGGACATGGATATCTATGCCATGGACTGCGCCCGCTTCGGCTCCTACGCGACCAAGGGCTATACCTACGAAAAGGTGAAGGAGAACTATTCCCGCCGCTTCTCCATCACCTTTCCGAACGAGGAACTGCCGGCGGGCCGTCCGCTGCGCAAGACGGCGATCTATGACCGACTGGTGGCGCAGAACGCGGTGTTCGGCGCGTCCTACGGGCTGGAACATGCGCTATGGTTCGCGCCCGAGGGCATGGAGCCGGTGGAGAACGTGACCTTCGGTCGCTCCAACGCCTTCGGTCCTGTGGCCGAGGAATGCAAGGCCGTGCGCACTGGCGTCGGCATGATCGAGATTTCCAGCTTCGCCAAATACGAGGTGACGGGCGAGGGCGCGGAAGCCTGGCTGTCGGAGCTGATGGCGAACAAGATGCCGCGCACCGGCCGCATGGCGCTGACCCCGATGCTCAATCGCCAGGGCAAGATCATCGGCGATTTCACCATCGCCAAGCTGGCGGACGACCGGTTCATGATCTTCGGCTCCGGCATCGCCGAAATGTTCCACCTGCGCTGGTTCTGGGACCACCTGCCGGAAACCGGTGTCTCGATCCAGAGCCGCTGTCAGGAACTGGTCGGCCTCTCCATCGCCGGGCCGAAATCGGCCGATCTGCTGGCGAAACTGACCCATGAGGATGTCTCGACCGAAGCCATGCCGTTCATGTCCTTCCGGGAGATGAATCTCGGCATGCTGCATGCCATGGTCGGCCGGGTTTCCTTCACCGGGGAGCGCGGTTACGAGATCTGGGTGAAGCCGGATTACCTGATCACGCTCTACGACATGCTGGTCTCGGCAGGTGCGGAATTCGGGCTCAGGCATTTCGGTGGCCGGGCGCTCAATTCCCTGCGGCTGGAAAAAGCTTTCGGCGGCTTCCGGGCGGAGTTCACGCCGGATTATTCACCCTTCGAGGCCGGGCTGGACCGCTTCGTCGATATGTCGAAAAACAGCTTCATCGGCCGGGATGCGCTGGCAAAGGAGCAGGAAGGTGGCAGCGGCAAATACAAGCTGATCACGCTGACCATCGATGTTGAGGATATCGACCCGATCGCCGACGAGCCGATCTTCCATGGTGGCAAGGCCATCGGCTGGGTAACCTCCGGCGGTTTCGGTCACACGGTGGGCAAAAGCATCGCGATCGGGTATGTCGCGAAAGAGTTTGCCGGGGAGACGGACGGCTTCGAGGTCGAAATCCTCGGCAAGATCCTGAAGGCGCACCGGATCAGCGCGCCGCTGCATGATCCGAAGGGCGCTCTGATGCGGGGTTGAGCGCCCTGGTTTCGTTCATGACGGGGTTGCTGGGGTGACACTCAAGCCCGTCTCTATGCGAACTCCCAGCCGGCGGTTGCGGCGAGCCCGAGCTGGGATTTCGACACGCCGATGAGGGTGACGGTGCCACCGTCGGACAGGGTCAGGACGGTGTTGCCGCCGCTGTCCGCTGCCGTATAGGTGAGGCCACCGGCGAAAGAGAGAGCGTCGGTGCCGGCCTCGAAGTCGTTCACCATGTCGCTGCCGCCGCCGAAGCCGAAGATGAAGGTGTCCAGGCCATCGCCGCCGGTCAGAGTGTCGTCGCCCCTGTTGCCGGCGATCAGGTCGTCGCCGCTGCCACCAGCGAGCGCGTCATTGCCCTGGCCGCCATAGAGTGTGTCGTTGCCGAGATTTCCATGCAGACTGTCGTCACCGGCGTTGCCGTAGAGGATATCGTTGTCCTGCCCGCCATAGAGCCGGTCCACTCCCTCGCCGCCAGAGAGGGTGTCCGCGCCCCTGTTGCCGTAGAGTATGTCGGCGTCATTGTTACCGTGGAGGATATCGTCGTCCTGACCGCCATAGAGCGTGTCCATGCCGCCGCCGCCAAAGACGGAGTCGTTGCCCTGGTTGCCGTAAATGATGTCCTCTCCGAAACCTGATCCGACCGTATCGTTGCCGCCGCCACCGGCGATTGTATCGTTGCCGTTTCCGAGCGAGATGAACTGGACGGCATCGTCGCCGACGACGTAGTTCGTGCCCTCGCCGCCGATGACGGTGGCGTTGCCGAGGATGGCGGCGAAGTCGATATGGTCGAGCTGCAGCGTCGAGCCGGGCGTCAGGCCGGATGTGTCGATGATGAAGGCATCGCCGCCGCCGGAGGAAGTGCCGGTGAACTGGATTGTCTGTTGTGACCCGCTGTTGTCCGAGAACGTGATGGTCCGGATATCGACCGGAGCTCCGCCGAGGCTGTTTACGAAGGCCTGGCCATGGCCGTCGAGGAAGGACTGGTTCGTGGCCGAGGTGCCGGTTTCCTGGATCTGCCCGGTAAAGGTTGTCCCCGCCGTATCGCCGCTGACCGCCGTGCCGGTGCCGCTGTTCGTCAGTGAAAGCCCGGCGGGAAGGGTGACGGTGACGGTGCCGCCGCTGCCGGTATTGCTCACCAGCGTGCCGGAGGCGGAAGCGCTGGTGTTGTTGGTGAGGGTCTGGTTCGTTACCGCGGTGTCACCCGCGCTCTGGTCGCTCACCGTAAGGCTGCTGCCGGAGGACTGGGGTGCGTGCGAGAAAGTCAGTGTGGAGTTCGTGCCGTCATACGAGACGGAGACTTTCAGGCTGCCGGAGACGCCGGTGATGTTCACGACGTTCGAGCCATCGAGGCTGACTGAGCTGGTGACCGTGGTGCCGTTGAGGGCACTCAGGTCCGTGCTCCCGACGAAGATGCTGTCGCCGACCTCAAATCCCGAGATCGTATCGCCGTTCAGTCTGTTGCCGTTGGAAGTGCTGACGAAGACATCGGCCCCGGAACCGCCGACGAGAATGTCTCGGTCACTGTCCCCGTAAAGGGTGTCGTCGCCCACGCCGCCATAAAGCGTGTTCCCAGCTCCCCCGCTGCCGTCGTCGGCTTTTGCGCCGGCATAGATAACGTCGTTGCCCTCATCGCCATAGAGCAGGTTGAGGGCCTTGCCTCCGCCGTCGTCGCCGTAGAGCGTGTCGTTGCCGGTGCCGCCATAGACCGTGTCCGGGCCGTCGTCCGAGGAGATGAAATCGTCGCCGGCATCGCCGTACAGCACCGCCCCGGTGGTGGTTCCGGTGCCGGCGCCGCCCGGCCCCTGGACGGTGTCGTTCCCATCGCCGCCATAGAACACCGCGCCGGTATTGAAGAAGAAGCCCGAGGTGAAATCGTCCCCGGCACCGCCATAATAGGTGTCGGCGCTCGTGTCGGACTCGGTCGAAGACCCGAGCGTATCGTTGCCGTCGCCGCCGAAAAGCACGTCGCTGCCGCTCCCGGCCCGGAGCAAGTCATTGCCCTCGCCGCCATAGAGCGTGTCGTTGCCACCATCGCCATAAAGGATGTCGTTCAGGGCATTGCCGTAGACGAGGTCTTCACCCAGGCCGCCATACAGCGTGTCGTTGCCGTCGCCGCCAGTGATGGTGTCGTTGCCATCGCCGCCGGTGATCGTGTCGTTGCCGTCATTGCCGATGATGACGTCGTTGCCGGCAAGCGCATCGATATTGTCCGCGTCGCCATCGCTGGTCAGCGTGTCGTCGCCGGTGGAGGGCGTCCCTGTCACGGCAAGCTGTTCGGGATAGGTCTGCAGCGCCTCGGCCGCGAAAAGGGTAGCGGCGACCGGCAGGCTTGCCCATCCGGCATCGCCGCCAAGCGGCCTCGTGGAGGCGTGCACGGTGACGCCGAGCGCCTCCTCCAGGATCTCGACCAGTTCCACTCCGGCGCGCCCGGCGCCGGTCTCGCAGGAGATCAGCACCAGATCGGCATCGGTCGTCAGAGCGGATGCGATACGGTCGAGATTGTGCCGGTTGGCCTTCAGCGCCGCGCTGTCGATGCGCTGTCCTGAGAGTTCGACGGCGCCGGGGGCGCCATGCGCCAGGATCGAGAGCTGGCGGACGCCCGAAGTGCTGGAAAGCACCGCCGCGATTTCCGCCAATGGATCGCCCGAAGCGGCGAGCGTGTGAACCGTGGTTCCGGCCTGCTGACCGGCGGTCAGCAGGTCAGCGTTATGGACTGCCGGATCGATGAACAGATGGTGCTTATTGATTTTCATACCGGACGTGTCCACTAAATTTGTTGAATAAATTAATGATTTTGGAAACGCACAATGCCGGTGGGGTTGGCTGTCAAGCTATTGGAATGATGGGAAAAATTGGAAAACGAATTTGAAAAAATTGGAAAAATTGGAAATTAACAAGTGGATTGGAGGGGGGCGGTCTGGCTTCTCTATTGTCCGCCGGCTCCCAGCCCCGAGACCGTGCATGCACACGGGATGACCGCTTCGTCGATTGACAGTCGCCGTCGCCGCGCCCATCTCTGCGGCTTCCGGGGGCGATTAATCGGGGGCGACCATGGCTGAACTCAGCGGGAAGGTGGCGATTGTCACCGGGGCTTCCGCACCGCGCGGTATCGGGCGGGCGGTGGCCCTGCGTCTGGCGGCGGAGGGTGCGTCTGTCATCGTCAGCGATATCGGGACGCCCGAGGCATCCAGTCGGCTCGCGGATATCGTCTCCGAAATCACGGCAGCCGGGGGGACGGCATTGGCCGTGACGGTCGATGTCACCCGAAAAGCCGATATCGAGACTGCTGTGCAGCTGGCCCGTGAGCATTTCGGCCGGATCGATATTCTGGTGAACAATGCCGGCTCTCTCGCCGGGTCCGCGAACCTGCTGGAGACTGCGCCGGAACAGTGGGAGACCAGCTTCCGGGTCAACCTGCTTGGTCCGGCCATGTTCACCCAGGCGGTGATCCCGGAAATGCGGGCGTCGGGCGGTGGTAGCATCGTTAATATCGGCTCCACGGGCAGTCTCGGCGCTGATGCCGGGTTCGGCGCCTATACCGCCATGAAACACGGGCTGGTCGGCCTGACCAAGACGGTCGCGGCGGAGTTTGGCGTCGATGGCATTCGCTGCAACGTGGTCTGTCCCGGCTTCATCGCGACGGACATGCATGCGGTGGCGAACGAGCGTCTGGCCCGCGAGAGCGGCCGTCCGGTCGATGATGTGAAGCAGGAGCGCTACAAGAGTGTGGCGATTCGCCGGGCCGGGGAGCCGGAAGAGGTGGCTGAGGCAGTCGCGTTCCTAGCCGGCCCGCGCGCGGCATATATCACAGGGATCGCCATGCCGATCAGCGGCGGCACGCCGGTCGGGCTTTAGGGGCGGGAGGACGCGGCCTGCCGCAATTCCGCTTCGGCCATGCGCTTATAGGCGGTGACCAATACCGCGCCTTCGTCGGGCGGGACCGAGATCGCGAGCCGCATGGTTTGCTCGCCAAGATACATAATGAGGAAGCAGGCCGCCCTGACGCTGCTGTCGTCGGCATTCGGAGCGACCCGCAGCAAGGCGTCTGAGAGCAGGGCGCCGCTCTTGCGGCTTTCCGTGATTTCCAGATCCTGCAAGCTCTTGTCCGCCTGTGTGCCGAAACGGATATCCCGGATCACCGGCTCGGCCAGGAACAGTGCGTAGTAGACATCTGTCAGCGTCCCCATGGCTTCGCAGAGCGCATCAAGGCTGGTCACGCCGGCCAATCCGTCCTCAATGCATTTCAGACATTCCGCACCGTAATGCTCTGCCAGCGCCCGGATGATCGCGCTCTTGTCCGGAAAATACTGATAGAGCGAGCCGATCGAGATATCGGCCAGACGCGCTACCTCGCTCATCTTCATGGCGTCGCTGCCCTGATCGGCAATGAGCCCGGCGGCGCAGTTCAGCATCCGCTCCACCCGTTCCCGGCTGCGCTGCTGACTCGGCATCCGCCGGAGCGAGATGTGCTCCAGCGCGATCCGCGACATGTCCGGCAAATTCTTCGACATAACCACTCCGTGAACGCGACCGGCATCTGAGCAAATTCGGTTGACGACAGTAATGTGAGAGTTTATCACATTTTAAAATATGAGGAATACTCACATTATGGAGAAAATGATGAACGACCGTGAAGAGACGGCCCCGATCCTGGTGTTGGGCGGTACGGGTAAGACCGGGAAGCGGGTGGTGAAGCGGCTGATCGAACAGGGTGAGACGGTGCGAATCGGATCCCGAGGGGCAGCGTTACCGTTCGATTGGGACGCGCCGGAAACCTGGGGGCCTGTGATCGCGGGGATGCGGGCGATTTACATCGCTTATCACCCGGATCTTGCGGTGCCGGGGGCGTTGCAGACGGTCGGGGCATTTGTCGAGACGGCGTTGAATGCCGGTGTAAAGCGCATGGTCCTGCTGTCCGGCCGGGGCGAGGAAGAGGCCGAACAGACGGAACAGATGCTGATCGCGTCGGGCGCCGACTGGACCATCGTCCGGGCCAGCTGGTTTTTCCAGAATTTCAGCGAAACCTTCCTGGCCGAAGCGCTTCATTCGGGTGAGGTAGCGTTGCCGGTTGGCGATGTGAAAGAGCCCTTCATCGACGTCGACGATATTGCGGAGATCGCCGCCGCCGCCCTGATAGACCCGGCGCATATCGGCAAGCTCTATGAAGTGACGGGCCCGGAATTGCTGAGCTTTTCCGAGGCCGTTTCCTCCATCGCCGCTGCGACCGGACGGCCGATCCGCTACCGGCAGATCCTGGCGGCGGATTACAAGGCTGCAATGGAGCAGGCCGGTGTGCCGGAAGATATGATTTCACTCGTCCTCTACCTTTTCACCACAGTTCTGGACGGGCGGAACGCCAACGTGACGGATGGCGTCCGCCAGACGCTCGGCCGCGAGCCGCGTCGTTTTGCCGATTATGCGCGGCAGGCCGCCAGGGCCGGTGTCTGGAGCGTTGAAACGCCCGCGCCGGTTTGAGGTCGCATTCCGGGGAACGGTTGTCCTCTGCCTGAAAACCCGCGATCACGCAGCATCGCGGGTTTTTCGTTTGTCGTGCGAAGGATCGGGCGCACATTCATGACATGATCAACCCGCGCCTCTTGAGTGTTGCGACGGCCGTGCCCCGGCATCGCCTTTCGCAATCCGACGCCCTTGCCCATGCCCGAAAGATCTTCGAGGAGCGGGTACCGGCCTTCGCCCGGCTGGCTCCTGTTTACGGTAATGCAGGGGTGGAGAGCCGGTATCTGTCCGTGCCGCTCGACTGGTTCGCCAGGCCACGCAGCTGGGCCGAGGCGAACAGGATCTATCTGCAGGTCGCCGAGGAACTGCTGGCGGATGCTGCGCGCACCGCGCTGGAGGGGGCAGGCATTGCCGCCTCGGAGGTGGACACGCTGATCGTCGTTTCCAGTACGGGCATTGCGACACCGAGCCTGGATGCGCGCATGTTGCGGCGGCTGGATTTCCGGGAGGATGTGAAACGGGTGCCGCTGTTCGGGCTCGGCTGCGCCGGTGGTGTACTCGGCCTCGGCCGGGCGGCACAGTTCGCGGCGAGTGGCGAGGGGGAGACGGTTCTGCTGCTGGTGGTCGAGCTGTGCAGCCTGACCTTTCGCTGGTCCGACACCGGTAAATCCAATCAGGTCGCGACCGCGATCTTCGGCGATGGTGCGGCGGCGGCTGTTTTGCGCGGAGGCGATGGGGAAGGAACAATACTCACCGCCTGGGGCGAACATACCTGGCCGGACTCCCTCGACGTCATGGGCTGGTCGGTGGAGGAGGACGGTTTCGGCGTGATCTTCAGTCCGCGCATTCCGGAGATCGTCCGCACCGGGATGCGGAGCGAGGTGGACCGGTTTCTGGCCCGTCACAAACTGACCTTGTCCGACATTGACCTGCTCGCCTGTCACCCGGGCGGCGCGAAGGTCGCGGCCGCTCTGGAGGAGGCCTTCGATCTGCCCGAGGGCGGGCTCGCGCATGCCCGGTCGGTGCTGCGAGACTATGGAAACATGTCGGCGGCGACCGTGTTCTTTGTACTGGAGCGGATGCGGGCGGATGGAACAGAAGGCCAGCGGGTGCTGGTGCAGGCGCTCGGCCCCGGTTTCACTGCCGGTTTTGCCGTGCTGGAAGGGTAAGCGGGATGGAATTGGGGTGGGCGCAATGGACGGCGCTGGTCGTGGCGGGGTTGCGCCTGGCCGAACTGGTCTACGCCCGGCGCAACCTGACGCGGTTGCTCGCGCGGGGAGGGCAGGAGCACGGCGCGCGGCATTATCCCCTGTTCGTCCTGCTGCATGGAAGCTGGCTGCTGGCCCTGTTCTTTCTGGTGCACGAAGCAAAGGTGCCGAGCCTGCCACTGCTCGCTCTCTTCGCCGTCCTGCAGGCCGTCCGCGTCTGGATCATCGCCAGCCTCGGTCCATACTGGACCACGCGGATCATCACCCTGCCGGATGCGCCGCTGGTCCGGTGCGGCCCTTACCGGTTTCTCCGGCACCCGAACTATCTGCTGGTCGCAGTGGAAATCCCGCTGCTGCCGCTCGCTTTCGGCGCCTGGGACATTGCACTGCTGTTCGGTGCCGCGAATCTGGCGCTGCTGGCCTACCGGATACGGGTTGAGGAAGCGGTTCTGGCGGGACGCCGGACGCTTTAGTTCCTCCTCAATCCAACAACACGTCCGTCATCCCGTCGAAAGACGGGACCCAGGAGAAGACGGACTCAGCTCTGTGATCATCTGGGTCCCGGCTCTCCGGCCGGGATGACGACTAATATAAATTCCCGGCCTCAGAACCCGGCGTCGCCTTCCCAGTATTTGTCGTTCAGGTTCCGCATCAGCTTGTCGTGGCTCTTCTCGAGGCAGCCGCGCAGGCGGACGTTGTAGCCCTGATCGCCATAGGCCTTACAGCGCGCGTAAGCGTCACGGGCGGCCTCGATGCCCTGCGGCGCGAACTGCCGCAGATTGGCGGGCGTAGTCGCCTTGTCCCAGATGCCGCCACGCAGGGATTTATCCGCATAGCCGTCCGCCGGTAGCAGGTTGATCATCCGGGAGATCAGCGCGCCGCTGTCCGCACGGGGTGAGCCGTTCTCGAAATAGCCTTCCGCCAGCACCCGCTTTTCGCCGAGCGCCGTTTCCAGGTCTTCTTTGCTGGGCCGGGCGGCGACGGTCGGCTCGGAGCGTGGCAGCAGGGAGACCCGGCGCGGCACACTGAGGGAGATCGAGGCCGCATCCAGAGCGGCGAGCCGCTCAGCATCCATGGAGATCCGGACCGAGGTATAGGCGCCGGTGCTTTCGAAATGTAGCAGGCCGGCGGCAGAGAATTCGGCGGTGCTGCCGTCCTTCTTCGCGACCACCATGGTGATATCGCCTTCTCCGGCGACGTCATAGACATGGCCGGCATCCGGTTTCGGACGGTGCTCCTGCAGGCAGAAGGCAGAGAAGAACCCGGTGCAGGTGCCGTCCGTGCAATTGAGCGGGACGGGGAGCTTGGTGGCGATGAGGCCGAGCACCTGGGGCAATTCGGTCTGGGCCGCGCTGGCCTCGGCTTTGCTGCCGGCGATACCGGCGGCAAGGCCCAGGCAGAGGGTGAAGGACGCAAGATGTCGGAACATGGCTCTCTCCTCCGGAGCTGGCCGGTCGGTCCCGCAACCATGAAGGCCGGGACATCCGGCTTTATGCGTTGAGACAAGCATCTCACCGTGCGCGCATAGGTTCAATTGCCGTCTTGGCTGTTCACGCGCATGGGAAGTCGGCCCACGGCAGCGGGAGCAGGCTGTGTCGCAGGCTCAGCAAGGGATTGCGTCGGATCAAAATCTGGCTCAAGGGCGACAACAGATGACGCGCATTTGAAAGTTCACACTTCCAATCGTGCTCATATCGATGAAGCGAACAAAATTGTGGAGGACACGAGATGACCGCGGAAGCTCGGGATCTCGAAGGAGCCGGTAACGGTATTGATGCTTCTGGGGAAGCCCGCGGCCGTCGTGGCCGCAGCGGCGGTGGACGTGAAGCCCGCCGCGCCTCCCGGTCCAGACCGGCGCAGGTGCAGGCGCCCTACATCACTCGCAACGTGCCGGTCTATGAAGTCCTCAGCGAGGAAGGTCTCGAGATCATCGAGGCCAATGCCGACACCATCATGGAAGAGATCGGCATCGAGTTTCAGGATGACGCCGAAGCCCTCGCCCTGTGGCGCGATGCCGGTGCGGACGTACAGGGGACGCGGGTGCATATCCCGCGCGGCCTTGCCCGCACACTCTGCGCGACGGCGCCCTCCAGCTTCACGCAGCATGCCCGCAACCCGGCCCGGTCGGTCGAGGTTGGCGGCAAGAATACGATCTTTGCGCCAGTCTACGGCCCGCCCTTCGTCAGCGATGTCGATGGCGGCCGCCGCTATGCGACCATCGAGGACTTCCAGAATTTCGTGAAGCTGACCTACATGCTGCCGTCGCTGCACCATTCCGGCGGCACGGTCTGCGAGCCGGTCGATTTGCCCGTGAACAAGCGGCATTTCGACATGGTTTATGCCCATATGAAATACAGCGACAAGCCGTTCATGGGCTCCGTCACCGCGCCGGAGCGGGCGCAGGACACGGTGGACATGGCGAAGATCCTGTTCGGGGCCGAGTTCGTCGAGAACAACACGGTCTGCACCAGCCTGATCAATGCCAACTCGCCGATGGTCTGGGACGGCACCATGCTGGGCGCGCTGAAGACCTATGCCCGCAACAATCAGGCCTGCATCACCACGCCTTTCATCCTGGCGGGCGCCATGTCGCCGGTGACGGTGGCCGGCACGCTGGCCCAGACGCTGGCCGAAGCCATGGCCGGGATTGCCTTCACCCAGCTTGTCCGGCCCGGCGCGCCGGTAATCTTCGGCTCCTTCGCCAGCTCCATCTCCATGCAGTCTGGCGCCCCGACCTTCGGCACGCCGGAGCCTGCCATGGTGCTCTATGGCTGTGCCCAGCTCGCCCGGCGCCTCGGCGTCCCGTTCCGCTCCGGCGGCTCGCTCTGCGGCTCCAAGACCCCGGACGCGCAGGCGGCCTATGAGTCCGCGCAAACCCTGAACCCGACAGTGATGGGCGGCGTGAATTTCGTGCTGCATGCGGCCGGTTGGCTTGAAGGCGGTCTGGTGGCGTCCTACGAAAAACTGCTGATGGATGCCGACCAGCTCGCCATGATGCCGACCCTGCTTGGCGGTGTGGACCTGACCGAGAACGGCCAGGCCATGGACGCGATCCGCGAGGTCGGCCCCGGCAAGCATTTCCTCGGCTGTGCCCACACCCAGGCGAATTTCGAGAACGCCTTCTTCCGCTCCAAGGTCGCCGACAACAACACCTATGAGCAATGGGCCGCCGAAGGCTCCCGCGACGCCTACCAGCGCATGGGCGACCGGGTGAAGACCATGCTGGCGGAATACCAGGCGCCGGAGATCGATCCGGCGGTGGACGAGGCGCTGGTCGAGTTCATGACCAAGCGGAAGGCGTCTTTCCCGGATTCGATGGTGTGATTTGATTGAGGATGGCGCAGCGGCTCACCAGCCGTTGCGCCGGTCCCACCGGGCGATGATCTCGTCTGAGCCTTCCTCAAACACTTCATAATTTTCATACGCCGCAACCGTCATGCAGACATGGTTCGGCAGGACGCGGACGCGGGCGCCGATGGGGAGCGTTTCGTAGAGCGCCGGGTCGGGCAGGTGGACTTCGCCGTGTTCCTGGTGCGTGCCCCGGATTGTGAGGCCGTGCAGCGGTTTGCCGGTTTCGAGGTCCGCTAGCAGGCCGAAGCCCATATCGCCGTCCTTGCCGAGCGCTTCGGTCGAGCGGTCCTTGGAGAGGGCGATGCCGCCCGCATCGAGGATCAGGGTGCCGCGCGCCTTGTTGTGGGAGATGACGCTGGCGACGACGGCGGAGGCGATATCGTCGATGCCGTGGCTGCCGATACCGGCCTGGAACAGATCGCCGAGCGTATAGACGCCGGGCCGCATTTCGGTGACGCCTTCCAGATGATCGGCATAGAGCGCGGTCGGGGTTGAGCCGACGCTGACGATGGGGCAGGCGATGCCGTCCGCCCGGATCAGCTCGGCCGCAGCGACGGCTGCGTCCCGTTCGGCACTGGCGACGGCTTTCATGTCTTCCGGTGAGCGGCCGCGATAGGAATGGCCGGCATGGGTCATCACGCCGGCGAGGCGGGAGCGCGGGGACGTGTCGAGAATGCGGGCGATGGCGATCAGGCGGTCGTTATCGTGGTCCACGCCTGTCCGGTGCTCGCCGCAATCAATCTCGATCAGAGCCGCGTGGCTGCCCGGATGGGCGGCGATGGCGTCCGCCACCTCCACGCTGTCGATCAGGATCTTCAGGTCCGCACCCCGGGCCGTCAGCGCGGCGGCGCGGTCCAGCTTCGAGGGCGGGATGCTGACGGCATAGACGATATCGGCAAAGCCGTGTTCGAACAGATAGTCCGCTTCCGCCAGCGTCGAGACGGTCACGCCGCCGGCTTTGCTCGTCTGATCAGTCTGGCCCGCCGTCGCGATCTTCGCGATCTCCGCCGATTTACCTGTTTTCATGTGTGGACGCAGGGCCACGCCGAGCTCTTTGGCACGCGCGCTCATGCGGGCGCAGTTGCGCTCCACCCGGCTCTTGTCGAGGATCAGGCAAGGGGTCTGGAGATCGGAGAGTTTCATGGTCGTCTCGCGGGGCTGGCGATGAAGGGATGGGCACACTAGTGCCTCGCTGCGCCGGGCGGCAAGCGGCGATCATTCGGCGGCCTGGTTCACCCTGCCTTGGCTCTGCCGGGACTTCAGCTTGTGGCCGACTGCGACGATTGCGTTGATCGCCGGGACCAGCTCAAAGCCGAGATCGGTCAGCGCATATTCGACGGAGGGGGGAGAGGTCGGGAGTACCGTCCGGGTGATGACGCCGGAATCCTGCAGCTCCTTCAGCCGGGTCGTCAGCATCTTGGCGGAGATGCCGGGAATATCCGCTTTCAGTTCGCTGAACCGGCGCGGCGCCTCGCTCAGATACCAGATGATGTTTGGCGCCCAGGTGCCGGAAATCAGGTTCAGGCATGTGCTGAGCGGACACCCGCCGGGCGGCGGATCAACCTTGCTCTTGCGCATTTTCAGGGCCATGTGCACTCCGGCGGCAGTTTCTGGCGAGACGGGTTACCGCCCGGTTACCCGATAATGAAGTTACCAAAGGATACTTCATTTACAAAGGTAATTCAGTGTTTCTACATGGCGGCGTCATTGCAGCAGGAGGAGCGCAGTATGACAGAGAATCAGGACGCCATTGCACGTCTGGGCATCAGGCACCCGATCATTCAGGGCCCGTTCGGCGGCGGTTTGTCGACTGTCGCGCTGGCGGCCACGGTCTCCAACAGGGGCGGGCTCGGATCCTACGGTGCGCACATCACGGCGCCGGAGGATATCGGGGCTCTCACACATGAGCTTGCAAGCGCGACCAGCGCGCCGTTCGCGCTCAATCTCTGGGTCTCGGACCATGATCCGGGTGGGGAGCATCTGAGCGACGAGGCGTTCGAGCGACTCTATCCGGTCTTCGCGCCGTATTTCGAGGAACTCGGGCTGGCCAAACCTACTCCGCCGGACCGTTTCCACCACCGCTTCGACGATCAGATCGAAGCGCTGCTGGAAGCGCGCCCTCCGGTGTTCAGTTTTGTTTTTGGTATCCCCTCGCAGAAGATCCTGGAGGAATGCCGCCGTCTCGGTATCCGGACCATGGGCGCCGCCACCACGCTGGCAGAGGCCGAAGCGCTGGACGCGGCCGGGGTAGACCTGATCGTCGCCACGGGCCTTGAGGCCGGCGGGCATCGGGTCTCCTTCCTGAAATCCGCGGAGGAAAGCCTGACTGGAACCTTCTCTCTGGTTCAGGTTGCGGCAGCCCATGTCGCGGCGCCGGTGATCGCTGCCGGCGGCATTGTTGACGGACGCGGTGTCCGTGCGGCGCTGACACTTGGGGCGGGTGCGGCGCAGATCGGCACCGCTTTCCTTGCCTGCACCGAATCCGGCACCAACCAGGCGCATCGGGACATGCTTTTCACCGCTGCGGCGCGGGAGACCGCGCTCACCCGCTCCTATACCGGGCGGCTGGCCCGGGGGATCCGGAACCGCTGGGTCAGCGAGATGGCGGCCCGCGAGACCGAGTTGCCGCCGTTCCCGGTGCAGAGCTGGTTCTTCGGTGCGATCAAGGCTGCGGCGCTGAAGGCGGGGCGGGAGGATCTGGTCTCGCTCTATGCCGGACAGTCCGCGCCGAACCTGAAACACCGCTCGGCCATCGCACTGATGGATGACCTGATCGGCGACCTCGAATCCGTCCGCGCCGCGTGAGCGATGCCGGACGTTTTTCCGCCAGACCATTTCACTTTTCATGCCGCGATGCGGCGCGGTCTGGCGGACCTTTCATCAACAGGAGATCAAGATAATGAAGCTTTATTACATGCCGGGCGCCTGCTCTCTCGCATCCCATATCGTGCTGCATGAAACTGGGGCGACTTTCGATATAGAGAAGGTCGACGGAGCCACGAAGAAAACGGAGACCGGTGCCGATTTCAGGCAGGTGCACAATAAAGGCTATGTTCCGGCCCTGCAGCTTGATGATGGCGAAGTGCTGACCGAAGGCGCGGCCATCATGCAGTATCTCGCTGATAATTCAGATAAAAAGCAACTGTCTCCAGCCCTGGGGAGCATCGCGCGCGCCCGGCTGCAGGCACAAATCAACTTCGTCGGCACGGAGTTGCACAAGTCCTTCAGCCCGCTGTTCAAAAAAGACTCAACCGAGGATGAGAAGGAAGCGGCACGCAAGAAAGTCGCGCTGCGCCTGGACGATGTGGAAGCAGAGCTTTCCGACGGCCGGGCGTTCCTCCTCGGCGACGATTTCTCCATCGCAGACGCCTACCTCTTCACCGTCGCCAACTGGACCAAGCCGACCGGTCTCGGTCTGGGCGAGCGGCCGAACCTGATGGCCTATATGGCGCGGGTTTCCGAGCGTCCGTCCGTGCAGGCGGCATTGCAGGCGGAAGGCCTGATCAAAAAATAAGCCTGATCAGGTTCCCCTATTGTGGCGGGAGGTCGCTGAACCATCCGGTGGCGAGACCTTCCGCCCAATCGGGACGGCGGCGCTCAATGTTGAGTGTCGCCATCTGCGGCGTTTTGTTTTCAGTCCAGTATGATATGGGTTTTGACAGGATCGGGTCCGGTTTGCCGGATCCGGCGAATGAGAATTGGCCGAAGATCGTCCCGAAGGCGCGAGAACACGCCGGGGAATGACGCCAATGAGATGCGCGCGGATGGGGGCGAAAAGTCAAATCCATGGCTGAGGAGAATCTGAAGAAAAGGCTGGAGCTTCTTTACACCGGACGGAGCCGCAGGGCGGAGCTGTTCCGCTATGCGCTCATCGTGTTTGATGTCTGCACGATCGCCTTCTTTATCGCCACGATCCCCATGACCCCGTCGACCACGATATTCCTGATCGATATTGTCGTCGGCTTGCTGATTTTCGCCGATTTCATGGCCCGGCTCTGGATCGCCCCGCACAAGGTCCGCATGCTGCGGCAAATCTACACGATCGCGGATATTTTCGTGATCCTGTCATTGCTGCTGGCGCCGATCTTCAGCCAGAGCTTTGCCTTCATACGCATCCTCAGGGCGCTTCGGCTGCTGCATTCCTACCACGTGCTGCGGGACCTTCGGTCGGAGACCCCGTTTTTCCGCCGGAACGAGGAGATCATCCTTGGCTCGGTCAATCTCGGCGTGTTCGTCTTTTTCGTGACGTCGCTGGTTTTCGTGCTGCAGTTCGGCGCCAATCCGGGGATCGAGGACTTCATTGCCGCGCTCTATTTCACCGTCTCGGCGCTGACCACAACCGGGTTTGGCGATATCGTGCTGACCGGAACGACCGGGCGGCTGCTCGCGATTGTCATCATGGTCGTTGGGGTGACCCTGTTCCTGCGGCTGGCCCAGGTGATTTTCCGGCCGCGAAAGGTGTCCTATACCTGTCCGTCATGCGGCCTGAACCGGCATGAGGAGGATGCGGTTCATTGCAAGCATTGCGGCGAGCCGCTGAAGATCGAGACCGAAGGCAGCGACTAGCCCGGTTTCTTCAGCCTTTTACGGTGGCCGCGAAGGTTGCGTCGCTGATCCAGCCGCTGTCGAGGCCTTCCGCCCATGAGGCGCGGCCGAGATCGGCCGCCAGCTTCACGGCGGCTTCCTTGTTGTAGGGCACGTGGCGGTGATTGACCGACCAGCCGGTGCTCCGCTTCTCGATAATCGCATAGCAGGCGTCCGGTGTGCCGGCCTGGACCCGGTGCGGGGTCGGCTCGGTGTCGATATAGGCGGGGCAGCCGACAGAACCCGGATTGACGATCAGCCTGCCGTCGCCCGTCATCACACTGCGCGGGATATGGGTGTGGGCGCACAGGATGAGGGATTGCGGGATGCCCTTGCCGCGTTCCTCGATCAGATCGCGCGGTGCCAGTGTGACGCTGTCTCCGGCGATCTGCTCCAGCCAGTAGGTATTGTCGTCCTGCGGCGTGCCGTGGCAGAGGAAAATCTCGTCCCGCCAGACCAGATGCTGCGGCAATTGCCGCAGCCAGCCAAATGTCTCCGGTGTGAGCTGGTCATGCGCGCAGCGGTCGGAGAAGCCCATTTCTTCCGGCGCCTGTTCGACCAGCCAGCGGTCGTGATTGCCGGCGATACTGGCCGACGCGTTCAGCCCGGCCAGCAGGGACGCCGTACCGGCCGCATCCAGTGGGCTGCTGAAATGATCGCCCAGATTGACGACATCCGTGATGCCAGAAGCCTGGATATCGGCGATCACCGCCTCCAGCGCGAAACTGTTCCCGTGAATGTCGGCAATGACGGCAAAACGCATGGCGGGGCTCCTGTCCGGGTCTATTCGGCTGCGATTGTTGTTGGCGTGGTGAGCGTGGTGGGGGCGACGTCCCGGCTCGGGCTGACGCCGAACCGGCGGCTGTAGTCACGGCTGAACTGGGTCGGGCTTTCATAACCGACGGCGAAGGCCGTCTCCGAGACGGAGAGAGTCCCGCCATAGACCAGCCGCCGCGCTTCCAGCAGGCGAAGCTGCTTCTGGAATTGCAGCGGGGCCATCTGTGTGATGGCTTTGAAATGCGCGTGGAAGGAGGACGGGCTCATCCCGGCGGCGTCGGCCAGGGCGGCGACTTTCAGCGGGGCGGTGATATCCCGGCGGATCAGGGCGATAGCCTCCGCAATCCGGCTGGCGTGACTTTCCGAGCGGGCGAGCAGCCGGACCATGGAGCCGTGCTCCGCCGTCAGCAGCCAATAATGGATCTCGCGCTTGATCAGGGGCGCCAGAATGGCGGCGGCTTCCGGCTTGTCCGTCAGGGCGAACAGGCGGGCCATGGCATTTTCGATCTCGGGCGGTGTCCGGCCCGCGGCAATTGTCCGGCCGCTGCCATCCGGCGATGGTGCATCTGTGCGGATCTCCCGCGCCAGCTCCCGCAGCAGTCCGGTATCCAGCGCAAGGGCGAGGGCGGCATAGGGCGCGGCCGGGCTGGCCTCCACGATCCGGCTGTTCAGGACGACATCATGGCTGACGATCAGCGATTGCCCGGCGTTGAAGGTGACCACGGCGTCGCCGAAGCAGGCCTTTTTCGCGCCCTGGAGAACCAGGCAGAAGATCGGCTGATAACAGCAGGGTTCCAGTATCGTCGGCTGACGGCTGCGGACCAGGTTCAGACCGTCGATCGTGGTCGGCCACGGCGCGGCGCCCGCACCCTCTCTGTCCGCATAATCGGTGACGGCAGTGATCAGGGGGGCGATATCGTTCGGGGCTTCTTTCTGCATTGGGTAAAGGTGGGTCAGTCCGGCGCCGGGATCAATGCACTAAACCGTTAAATTTGGAGAATCAGGCAGATCATTCGGAGAAAGCGGCAGGCGCGGCCGCCCCGGTGCTCCTACCTTCCGGTCATCAAGGAATTTCTGGAGACAGAGCATGACCTCAGACCGAAAAATCGCCCTGCTCACCGGCGGCAGCCGGGGGCTTGGCCGGAACAGCGCAATCCACCTCGCCGCCAAGGGTATCGACACCATCCTGACCTATCGTGCGGACAAGGCGGCGGCCGACGAGACCGTCGCCGCGATCGCCAAAGCGGGCGGCACGGCCGTTGCCCTGCAGCTCGACACGGCGGAGGTCGGCGGCTTCGATGATTTCGCCTCCCGCCTCGCGGTGGCGCTGAAACAGACATGGGGCCGGGAGCAACTGGATTTCCTGGTGAACAATGCGGGCTCCGGCGTTTTCAAACCTTTCGCGGAGACGACGGAAGCGGATTTCGACGCCATGCTGAACGTGCATCTGAAAGGCGTCTTCTTCCTCACGCAGAAGCTCGCCCCGATGATCGCGGATGGCGGCCGTATCCTGAACATCTCGTCCGGCCTCGCCCGTTTTGCCCTGCCGGGCTTCGCCGCCTACGCCACGATGAAGGGCGGTATCGAGGTGCTGACCACATATTTGGCGAAGGAATTGGCGGAGCGGCAGATCACCGTCAATGTGCTCGCCCCCGGTGCCATCGAGACCGATTTCGGTGGCGGCATGGTGCGGGACAATGCGGAGATGAACGCGCATATCGCCTCGACCATCGCGCTTGGCCGGGTCGGGCAGCCGGAGGATATCGGCGGTGCCGTCAGCAGCTATCTGGCCGGTGATTTCGGCTGGATGACGGCGCAGCGGCTCGAGGTATCCGGCGGTCAGCTGATCTGATTATCGTCAGTGGAACGCGGGCGGGGGCACTGCTCCCGCCCGCTTAACGCTTATCCGCGCGGCTCGATCCGGACGCCGAATTCCAGTCCGGCATCTTCCAGATACATCCAGAGATATTCGGCGAAGCTGGCCCGGACGAGAATGTCGTAGGTCGGCGTCTCGTCGGTCTGGTCGAACAGCACCGTGATCCGGCCGAGATGGCTCTGCACGCACTGGCCGGGGCCGAATTCGCGGGGATGCAGGTCGATGGCGCAGCCCTTGATCATCACATCGCGGGCATGCCTGCCGGACAGCCGGATCAGCGTGTAATGCTCGGTCACCTCGGTGACGGCGGCATGCAGGCCGGCGACGGCTTTCGTCAGCGTGGCGGCAAGGCCGGTATCGTCGCTATAGACCATCCATTCGTTTGGGGAAGTCCACAGCACGCGGGCTGTCTTCGAGCTGGCGACGGTGCCGGGCTTTGCCGGCGGCTCGACACCGAGCGTTTTCTTGACGGCGGCTGTGAATTTCTTGTCCGACGGCTGGCCGCGCAGCACCAGTCTTGTCTGGTACGGGATCTCTGTCAGCGTGACACCGGCATCCGACGGGCCGCCGATGACGATATCCAGCGGGTCAAGCGCGGTGCGGGCGGTGAGGGTTTCAAGATCAGCCATCGATCCGCTCTCCTTCCAGATCAAAGAACCGGGGTTCGGTCACCGTGACCTTCACGACCTTGTCCTCAAGCGGGACATGCAGGGTCTGGCCGTGCCGGGCATGGCCGCCCTTGATCAGGGCCATGGCGATGGAACGGCCGCAATTCGGGCTGTAGTAGCTCGACGTGACATGGCCGAGCATTTCCATCGGCGGCTGCGGTTTCAGCTTTTCGACCACATGGCCGCCTTCCGGCAGCACGGTCTGCGGATCTTCCGTCAACAGGCCGACCAGTTGCTTGCGATCCGGTGAAGCCATCGACTCACGCTCGAGGGAGCGCTTGCCGACAAAGTCCGGTTTCTTCTTGGAGACGATCCAGTCCATGCCGAGATCGAGCGGGTTCACCGTCCCGTCGGTTTCCTGTCCGACGATGATGAAGCCTTTCTCGGCGCGCAGCACGTGCATGGTCTCGGTGCCGTAGGGCGTGATGTCGAATTCCTTGCCGGCCTCCAACAGCGCTTCCCAGAGGGCGAGGCCATAGCGGGCCGGGACGTTGATCTCGAAGGACAGCTCGCCGGTGAAGGAAATCCGGTAGAGCCGCGCCGGAATGCCCGCGACGGTGCCTTCCTTCATGGCCATGAAGGGGAAAGCCTCGGCGGAGAAATCGACGTCCGTGCAGAGCTTCTGCATGACGCCCCGGCTCTTCGGGCCGTTGATCGCCACCACGGACCATTGTTCGGTCACGCTGGAGAAGAAGACCTTCAGGTCCGGCCATTCGGTCTGGTGCCATTCCTCCAGCCAGGACAGCACGTTCGCCGCGCCACCGGTGGTGGTGGTCATGTGATAGTGGTTTTCGCCGATACAGGTGGTCACACCGTCATCCATGACCATGCCGTCTTCCTTCAGCATCAGCCCGTACCGGCAGCGCCCGACACCGAGCTTGAGCCAGGCATTGGTATAGATGCGGTTGAGGAACTCGGCGGCATCTGGCCCCTGGATATCGATCTTGCCGAGGGTCGAGGCGTCGAGGATACCAACGCCGTCGCGCACGGCCTTTACCTCGCGGTCGATGGCCTGCCTGAAGGTCTCGCCCGCCTTCGGGAAGTACCAGGCCCGCATCCACTGGCCGACATGCTCGAATTTTGCGTCGTTGGCCCGGGCCCATTCGTCGATCCGGGTCTTGCGGATCGGCTCGAACAGTTTGCCGACATTCCGGCCCGTATAGGCGCCGATGGTGGCGGGCGTGTAGGGCGGTCGGAAGGTTGTGGTGCCGACCGAGGGAATCTCGGCGGCGAGCACGTCCGACAGGATGGCCAGCGCGTTGACGTTGGAGGTCTTGCCCTGATCCGTGCCCATGCCGGTGGTGGTGTAGCGCTTCAGATGCTCGACCGACCGATAACCCTCGCGGGCGGCGAGCTGCACGTCGGCGGCGGTCACATCGTTCTGGAAATCGACAAAATGCTTGCCCTTGCGGCCAAGTCTGGCTTTGCCCGGCGCGATCCAGAGTGGGCGCAGGCTGCCCTGTTCCGGCTCGGTGGCTTTCGGTGCGGCGGGCGCGCGGCCTTTATGGCCAGCCTCGCGCGCGGCTTCGGCGCCGAGCTTGAGGCCTTCCTTAAGGCTGTCGACGAGACCCATGGTGCCGTTGCAGGCACCGGCGCTGGCCAGAGCCTGACTTGCCGTGCCGGGAATGAACGCGGCCATCTCCGGGTCCCAGGTGAGCTTGCCCTTGGACTGGGAGAACAGATGAACGGTCGGGTTCCAGCCGCCGGACATGGCGATCAGGTCGCAATTGACCGACTTGGCCGTGCCGGTGACACCGGTTCCATCGGCATCAAGTTGCATGACCTCCACACCAGACACCTTCTGCGTGCCCTGCACCGAGACGATGCCGTGATTCTCGTAGACGGTAATACCCTTGGCCCGGACCGCATCGGCCAGCGGGCCGGTGACGGATGCGCGGACATCGACGATGGCGGCGACCCGACCGTGTCCCTCTTCGAGGGCGAGGGCGGTGCGGTAGGCATCGTCGTTATTGGTGAAGATCACAGCCTTGCGGCCCGGCAGCACGCCGTACCGGTTGACATATGTGCGCACAGCCGAGGACAGCATGACGCCCGGACGGTCATTGTCCGTGAAGACAAGCGGCCGTTCGAGGGCGCCGGTCGCCAGCACCACGCGTTTTGCCCGGATCTTCCACAGCCGCTGGCGCGGGGTATGTTCCGGCGCGGCGCCGAGATGGTCGCTGACCCGCTCCAGGCCGGTCAGATAATTGTGATCGTAATAACCGGTGATGGTGCAGCGCTTGACCAGAGTGACCTCCGGCATCGCTTCCAGCTCGGCGACGGTTTCCTCGACCCAGCGGGCCGGCTCCTTGCCGTCGATTTCGCAGTCGCTTTCGGACAGCAGTGAGCCACCCCAGTCAGCCGTCTCGTCCGCCAGGATCACCCGGGAGCCAGTCTTGCCGGCTGCCAGTGCTGCCGCGAGACCAGCGGGACCGCCGCCGACAATCAGCACATCGGCATGGGCATGGACCTTCTCGTAGCGGTCCGGATCGCGGTCCGGCGGCGCTTTGCCGAGACCGGCGGCATGCCGGATGACATGCTCGTATTTCAGCCAGAGAGAGGCCGGCCACATGAAGGTCTTGTAATAGAAGCCCGCCGGGAAAAGCCGGTGGAACACCGAATTGATCGCGCCGATATCGAATTTCAGGCACGGCCAGCGGTTCTGGCTGGCGGCTTCCAGACCGTCGAAGATCTCGATCTGGGTCGCCCGCAGGTTCGGCTCCGACTTGTTGCCGGTGCCGAGCTGGATCAGCGCGTTCGGCTCTTCCGATCCGGCGGCAAGAATGCCGCGCGGGCGGTGGTACTTGAAGCTGCGGCCGATCAGGTGAATGCCGTTTGCGATCAAGGCAGAGGCGAGGGTGTCGCCTTCATAGCCCTCGTAGATCTTGCCGTCGAAGGTGAAGCGAACCGGCTTGGAGCGGTCGATCCGCCCCTTGTCGCGGATCCGGAAAGACTGCCCGCTCATGTGCCCGACACTCCCGCTTTCGCGTTCTTCTCAGCTGCACTCTGGCGCCGCCAGTTGCCTTCATAGGCCTTGATGCCCTCGGCGCTCTTCGGCAATTCCCCCATCGGGTAGATCTCGATGATCTCGTCGGTAGCGGTGTTGCGCACGACGTTGAACCATTGCCGGCAGCCGGCGCTGTGGGACCAGCGCTCCAGGAACGGGCCCTTGGCGTTTTGCTTCAGGAACAGGTATTCGGCCCATTCCCCGTCGCTCAGCTTTTCCGGCGCGGCCGGGCGCAGGATGTGAGCCTCGCCGCCATAATGGAATTCGTTGTCGTCGCGCGGTCCGCACCAGGGACAGGTGATCTGCAGCATGTCTTCTCTCCCTAGTGCGCGACGCCGGCGGCGCCGTGCTCGTCGATCAGGTAGCCGGTTTCGAACCGTTTCAAGCTGAACGGCGCGGCGATGGCATTCGGCGCATCCTTGGCGATCAGGTCGGCGAAGACATGGCCGGAACCCGGCGTTGCCTTGAAGCCGCCGGTGCCCCAGCCGCAATTGAAATAGAGCCCGTCGACCGGGGTCTTGGAAATGATCGGGGAGGCGTCCGGGCAGGTATCGACGATACCGCCCCAGGTCCTCAGCACGCGCAGGCGCGAGACGATGGGGTACAGCTCGACCGCCGCCGCTAGCAGTCCTTCGACCGTGGGCAGGCTGCCGCGCTGGCTGTAGGAATTGTAGCTATCGACACCCGCGCCGAACACCAGCTCGCCCTTGTCGGACTGGCTGATATACATATGCACCGCGTTCGACATCACGACCGTGTCGATGCAGGGCTTGATCGGCTCGGAGACGAGCGCCTGCAGGGGCCGGGAGTCGATCGGCAGGTTCAGGCCCGCCATGGAGGCGACGACACAGGAATGACCGGCGGTGACAACGCCGACCTTCTTCGCCTTGATGGTGCCGCGGCTGGTCTCGATGCCGGTGACCTTGCCGCCGTCGCGCAGGATGCCGATGACCTCGCAATTCTGGATGATGTCGACGCCGAGATCGTCGGCCGCTCGGGCATAGCCCCAGGCCACGGCATCATGCCGGGCTGTGCCGCCACGGCGTTGGATGAAGCCGCCCATGACCGGATAGCGAATGCCGGGATTGGTATCGATGATCGGCACCAGCTGCTTGATCTGGGCCGGGCTCATCACCTCGCTGTCGATGCCGTTCAGGCGGATCGCCTCGACCCGGCGGCGCATTTCCTTCAGCTCATGCTCCGAATGCGCCAGCGTCAGGACGCCGCGCTGGGAGAACATGACGTTGAAATTCAGCTCCTGGCTCATGCCTTCCCAGAGCTTCAGCGCATGCTCGTAGATCCCCGCGCTTTCGTCCCAGAGATAGTTGGAGCGGATGATGGTGGTGTTCCGGCCGGTATTGCCGCCGCCGATCCAGCCCTTTTCGACCACGGCGATATTCCGGATGCCGTGCACCGAGGCGAGGTAGTAGGCGGTCGCCAGGCCATGGCCGCCGCCGCCGACAATGATCACGTCGTACTCGGGCTTCGGCTCGGGCGAACGCCAGGCCTTCTGCCAGTTCTCGTGATAGCTGAGCGCGTTGCGCACCAGTGCGAAGATCGAGTAGCGGGAAGCCCCGCCCCTCAGTGCCCGCATGCCGTTCGCGGAACCTTTCATCGCCTTGCCCCCATAGGACTAAGATTCGCCAGAATGATCCGGACCGTAATCGGAGCTGTCCAGCCCCTGTTGTTCCGGCCCGACCTGCCGTGACGCCGCTGGAACAGGCCGGATGGGTTCTTTTTACCGCAGGTGCGGGACGGGCGGGTTTTTAAAGGTTTGGAATATAGTCCGCCGGGGCCGGTCGCTTGTCCGGATCGGCATGCAGGTCGATCGCCATCAGCATGTCAGGTCCGCCGGTCTTGTCGCGGACCGGCAGGCGGACACAGCAAATGCCATAGGTCCGGTTGCGCCATATGAAACGGTTTTCGTGAATGGTTGGCTGTCCTGACGATAGGCACTGCCGATGCTGCCGGATGAGGGCAGCGGCATAATCCGGATAAGGCATGTCGCTGACATGCATGCCGGTAAAATCCATACCGCCCTTGTTGGCGGCGATGACCGAATAGAGCCCGTAGATGAAGTCCGTGCCGTCTTTGACGGGATCGAGCAGGGAAATGCGGCCCATCAGCTTGCCGAAACTTTCCGGCGGGAAATGTGACCGCAGGGGAAGGCCGGGTCCGGTCCAGCTTTCCCAGCGGTCCAGCATATGCAGGGCTGGCTGCACTGCAGGCGCATCGCGCGAAAGCTCGATGGCGGATATCAACCCGCCGCGTCTCGTGCCGTCGAGGTTCGGAACGAGATGGTCTTTATCGGGCATGTTTGGACCGGTGGTCTAGTTGAGCTGAAACTTCCGCATCAGACCTTCATGGAAAAGCCGTTCCGCATGGTCTGATGGCGTGGGTGTACCCACAGGGTTGTCCGCATACCAGTCCCGATAGTCGGCAAGCCGGACAGGATTCAGGAATTCCTGGCACTCACGGCCCCGATTGGCAGCCTTGAAGCGCAGAATATCGTCGAATGTGACACCGGTCACCTCGACCCTTTCCACGAGGCCGCCATCGTCGAACCCGAGAACGATCCGGTTAAGGTAGGGATATTGCGCTTCGGCAAGCAGCATTGCGGTGCCGCCCGTGTTGGAAACCGGCGCGTAGATCCAGCACCCGACATGGGCCCATTGCTGGTGCAGCATGCGCAATACGGACTCGCGTGAGCTGGATGCGGCCTGGCCCTTGCGGCCAAAGCGGACGGCGACAGGATCGTTGATGGCCGCCTTGATATCCTGCAGCCGGGCGCCGCTCTTGGCGGCGGAGGCGAAGTCCAGCAGCAGTTTCTTGACGACATCCTGGTTTGCCGCGTTCGATTCCGTTTTTGTTTCGATCGCGGGTGCCATGGCGAGATCGACCACGGGGGCATCCAGCGCCTGCCAGTCGGCGGCAAGCTCCCCGGAAGGTCCGGTGGCACCGGAATCGAAGCAGCCATGCTGGTTCGCCGGCGAGAGGGCGGTCAAAAGGCCGGTTGGCCTGGCTGCGATATACGTTGCGACGGCCGCATCGAAACGGCTGAAATCCTGACGCATCGCAGCATAGAAGGCGATGCAGGCCCGGCCTGCATCCCACTGGGCGGTGGCGGCTTCTTCACTGGCATCAAGGCGTGAAACCGATTGCGATTGGAGTGTCTCGTGGGCGGCCCGGATACGGGCGCTGGCCGATGGTCCGGCGGCAACGATCCGGCGCATCAGCCAGCCGCTTGTGCCGGGGGGCAAGGCGCCGGGGGCTGTCAGAATTTGCGCGGCGTTCACGCCGTTGGACAGAATGTCGGAAAACAGCAGGGTCGCGGATGTCCGCGCCCGGATGCTGATTTGCTGGAATTCAGGGGCGCCGGTGGAAATACGCACCATTGTACCGTCTTCCGCCAGCGGAATGTCTTTGCTGATACGGGAGGTTTCGGTTGCGTCCGGGGCTATCATGGCAACCAGCTTCGCGACGGAAACCCCGGTCGGGGCGCCGGTAAGACCTTCCGCCCAGTCAAGCAGCGGCATGGAGAATTCAGGTCTGGCGGAGAGGCTCAGTGTGCGCGGCGGGATCTCGCCGCCGGCCAGGAGAACGGGGCTTCCGGTAAGGCGCGCGCCGTCATCAAGCGGCAGCGTGCTGTCATTCGCATTCAGCGTTCGGGGCAGAGTGCCGGATCCGTCCTTGTACCCGGCTGTGACGGCCAGGGATCGTTCGACCACCACATCGCAGCAGAACTTGTCCATTCCGGTTTTCGCGGACGCGGCGGGTGCGGAGACAGTGATCTCTTCGGTAAGATAACAATCCTCGAAATGCCCGGCGATGGCCGGACAGGCAACGGGACCGCCATTCGGCGCAATGGCGGCTTCGAACGGCCGCGATGTTTCAGACAGACACCAGGCGAACAGTGCAGGCCCGCCGATCAGAATAATTGCGATTACGGCGGCAATCGCGAATGCCGCACGCTTTCCCCAGTGCGGGCCCTGGCGCGGAGAGGCGGGTTTTTCCCCGGCGAGTTTGTCCGCAGGGTCTTTCGTCGCGGACAGTTCGGGTTTTGGCTTTGGCTTTTGTTTGGCGGCGGCCGGCTTTTTCTCCGCTGACGCTTCGGCGTCGGTTTTTTCGGGAGAAGGTGTTTCCGGCTGGTTCGCGTTCGGAGACTTGTTGAGATCTTTCTTGTCGTCGGGATTGTCGGGTGCCGACATATCGAAACTCCACATGCAAAACGCTGACGACAAAGATATGCGAAAACAGCGTGAAATACCAACTTGTTAACACGCTTAACGGAAGGGCCGTTTGCCCTGTCCTCACTCTTGCCGGGTGTTCTCTCTAGTTTAAGGGATCTGTTTTAGGAGGGCGTCTCCTGTTCAGGGGACGCAATGGACACTTCACAGGCGTCTCCGGTCCGTCCTGAAATAAGTGTCAGTTAAAAAAATCGCACACGATTTAATCGCTCCCTCTTGACGTTGGGGTGTGTCGAATCCAAATAAGTCGTGCGCGATATAATCGGGCGAATTTTAAAGCGAAAGACCTAGCGAATGAACCCAATACCCCAAGGCCTGCATCTTTCCCGCCGTCAGGCGCTGATCGCGGGCGGACTTTCCGGACTTGGCCTGGCGTTTCTTTCCCGGGCCGCAGCAGCAACCGCATTTGCAAAGATTGGAGACATCACCATGACCACTTTCACCACAACGGACGGAGTTGACATTTTCTTCAAGGACTGGGGCAAGGGACAGCCGATTGTGTTTTCCCACGGCTGGCCTTTGTCGTCGGACGCCTGGGACGCACAGATGCTCTTCTTCGGCCTGAACGGATATCGAGTCATCGCCCATGATCGCCGGGGGCACGGCCGTTCGGCTCAGCCCTGGGACAATAACAACATGGACCGTTATGCCGACGATCTGGCGGAACTGATCGAGCATCTGGATCTGCGGGATGTCATCCTGATCGGGCACTCGACCGGCGGCGGCGAGGTTTCGCATTATATCGGCCGGCACGGGAATGACCGGGTTGCGAAAGTCGTGCTGGTCGGCGCGGTACCGCCGCTGATGCTGAAGACCGCCGATAATCCGAACGGCACCCCGCTTGAGGTCTTCGACGGAATTCGCGAGGGGACGGCTTTGAACCGCTCGCAGTTCTTTCAGGACCTGACGGTGCCCTTTTATGGCTTTAACCGCGACGGAGTCGCGGAAGTGCAGGGCCTGCGGGACAGCTTCTGGCTTCAGGGCATGGCCGGCAGTATCAAGGGGCAGTACGACAGTATCCGGGAATTCTCGGAAGTGGATTACACGGCCGACCTGAAAGCGATCCGGCGGCCGACCCTGATCGTCCATGGCAGTGACGACCAGATCGTGCCGATCGAGGCTTCGGCACATCGTGCAGCCGAAATTGTGCAGGGTGCGGAGCTGAAAATCTACGAAGGCAGCGGGCACGGTCTCGCCCAGTTGCAGGCGGCACAGTTCAACACCGATGTTCTGGACTTCATCCGCGCTTAAGCCGGACTGGTTCTTACTGCC